>OMCU01001399.1_pt1 | contig 9880 bp, 8 predicted proteins | sample 1645081 | NCBI WGS metagenome assembly OMCU01 (sample SAMEA103958122, study PRJEB25191) | human gut metagenome | biome: human-associated habitat [ENVO:00009003]; feature: intestine environment [ENVO:2100002]; material: feces | place: Germany | collected 2013/2015 | reverse complement strand
GGAAGAGATGTTTGAGGTGCCACAGTGGGCAGCAAACAAGGTCGTGTATCAGATTTTCCCATCCCGTTTTGCAGCAACGGAGCCGGTAGACAAAGAACTGTGGTATAAAGCACCGATTACGCCTATGGATGATCTGCATGGAAATCTCAGGGGAATCATCGAACATATGGATGATATTCAGAATCTGGGAATCGATGTGCTGTATATGACACCTATCTTTCAATCAAATTCGTGCCATAAGTATGATACCACGGATTACTACCAGATAGACCCGTCCTTTGGAACAACAGAGGATCTCAAAGAGCTGGTACAAAAAGCGCATGAGCGTGGTATGAAGGTAGTCCTGGATGCGGTATACAATCATACGGGAAGAGAATTTTTTGCGTTTGCGGATATCCTGGAAAATGGTGAAAAATCCAAATACCGGGACTGGTATTTTATTGATGGATTCCCACTTAAAAGCGAATGGGGAGAGATCCCAAACTTCAAATGTTTTGGTTATTATGGCGGAATGCCAAAGTTAAACCTGAAAAATCCTGAAGTTGAAAAATACATTACGGATGTTGCATGCTACTGGATTAAGGAATGTGATATTGACGGATGGAGACTGGATGTAGGAGACGAAATCAGCCATTTCTTCTGGAAGAATTTCAGAAAGGCAGTAAAGGCTGTGAAGAAAGATATGCTGATCATTGGGGAAATCTGGCATTATGCAGGAGATTTCCTTGAGGGGGATGAATGGGATACAGTCATGAATTATCCATTTTACCTGAACCTGATCGATCTGCTTGCAGACGAAAAGATTACGGTCAGCCAGTTCGTACAAAATCTTGGATATTTGAAGGGACGCTTACACAAAAACTGCTATCCCCTTATGTGGAATCTGATTGACAGCCATGATACCGCAAGATTTTTACATCTGTGTAACGACAATAAGAAAAAGCAGCATCTGGCAGCCGCTTTTCAGTTGTTACTGCCGGGAATGCCGATGATTTATTATGGAGATGAGTATGCGATGCCGGGAGCAAACGATCCGGACTGCAGACGGGGCATGTACTGGGATGAAGAATACCAGGACAAAGAGATGTATGAATGGTACAAGCGGCTGATTCAGGTCCGGAAAAGCCATGCATGTATTGTAGAAGGCGAACTGGCTGGGAGCGTCACAGAAGATGAGGAAGGGACAATTGTCCTGATCAGAAAAAATGGCGAAGAGACCATTGCCATGATTTTTAACTGCAGCAGCAGTGCAAAAAAATTTAATGAGTACACGCAGAAGTACAATCTGCTTACCGAAAACACCTTTGATGGAAATGTAGAGGGGTTTGATGCTGCGGTAATCGTGCTTTAAGAAGCATTACGGCAGATGGTTTCCCGGGAGTTTGTCTGTGGGAAGAAGAGGGAAAGCACCAGTATTTCTGGTAATGTAAAGTACGGAGGATGATATGACGAATGTAAAAAAGAAGGATGGAAAACGGTTTGGGGCAATCGTACTTAGCCTGATATTATTGCTTTCCCTGGTGTTTCCATATCCTGTGATGGCAGACCAGACGGCGGCAGACCAGACAACGGCAGCTTCCGTTTATGCCATTCACAAGACAGGTGATGATAAGGAAAATTTCGTGATTGTTATCATGGGTGAGGGCTATACCCAGGAACAACAGGAACAATTTTTGAAGGATGCAACGGCAAAAGCACAGGGGCTGCTAAAGTGGTCCCCTTATAAAGAGTATTCCGACAGGATCAATATTTATGCAGTACAGACGGTGTCCAATGAAACTGGTGTGGGCGTGATGTATGGGGAGTCGAACCCGGACACATATTTTCATGTGCAGGCATTCGGAAAATCCTGCTATTTTGCAAAGGACGGGGAAGATAAAGCCAGGGCACTGAGGGCAGAGCTGGAGAGCAGATATCTGGATACCGGTGCAGCCGTTGGAACCATCCATATCATTTGTAATACGACTGCGAATATTGGTTCTTCTTCCAATGCACTCTTTTCTTTTTCGGCAAATTCGGATGAGAATGAGCAGGGGGATGTCATGACCCATGAAATTTCCCACAGCATCGGAAGATTAGGCGATGAATATGATAAAAAGATGCAGGGAGAAAATATTTCCGACACATCGGATCCGGATAAGATTAAATGGCATAAGATGCTTGGGTTCCGTGGAATCGGAATAACGGCAGCAGGAACAGAAACAGTATTTGCGCCGAGTCGCGTCTGCATGATGCGGGATCTTGGGAATCCTTTCTGTGAAGTGTGTAAAATGGAACTGGCGCGGAGATTAAATAACCGTGATTATGTCAGCAGGCAGGCATCTGTTTATGTGTGCGATCCTGAAATTACAATTCCGCATAGCAGGACAGGAACACTTGACAGGGATAGTGACCAATACCGGATCGATGAGACAAATATCACAAAAGCAAATGGAAAGGATCTGGAATTCCGTACAGTCGTACAAAATATGGTGGATGCCAAACAGCATTTGAAGATTACTTTCCGCATTATTGGAGCAGACCATACAGTCAAATATGAAAAAGAAGAAACATATACCGTTCCGCCACACAGTAACTGGTATGATCCGGATGCTGCCAGAGAGTCCCTTTCTGTCACACTTCCTGCGGTAACTGGTCTGGTTTCCGGGGACAGACTGGAAGGAAAGATCATAGATGAGGACACTGGGAAAATTCTGGCTGACAATCAGACGGCAGGACAGGCGTGGAGTACCGTAACGATTCGTTATATGCTGCAAAACGAAGACGGAACCGAAACAACAGTGCCTGATACGGCACCCGCGACTGTATATGTACCAAAGAATTCTGCGTATACGTTAAGAAGTCCGGATTTATATGGATATACATGTGTAGGAAACAGTGCAAATCAGGAAGAAATAAACATCACAGAGGATCGCCAGGAGATCACTTATTATTACCGGAAAAACAGTGAGATGCCGGAAATACAAACCGTACCTGTCCGCGTAACTTATGATGGAAAACCCCATACATTTGATATCAAACAGGAAGATGGTGTACAAATCAGTTACAGTTTGACAGAAAACGGATCGTATACACAAACGGAGATGCCATTTTACACAGAAGCAGGCCAGTATAAGATTTATTTTAAAGCGGAAAAGGCATCTTTTATTCCAACATACGGGGAGGCTGTCCTGGAAATCGAAAAGGCTTCCACCAGCATGCAGCTGACTGCAAAAAACGATACGGTCAAAGGTGCGGGAACAGTAGAATTACAGCTTTGCAGACAGGGGATTCCGGAAGATGCCGGGATAAAAGTAACCTGTGATGTTTCCGGGATCACATTAGAAGAAAAGGGAACGGATCACTGGATGGCAACGCTTCCGAATGAAACGAAAACATATACGTTCACCGCATGTTATAATGGGAATGGCAACTATACAGGAAGTAAGGCAGATTGTCAGGTCCGTGTAACGGCAGATCATTCCCAGACCGGGGGCGGTTCTGGTGGAAGTTCCGGAGGCAGCTCCGGCGGAGGCTCCGGAGAAAATGCCGGTGGAAGCACGGACGGATCATCAGGCAATGTTTCACCGGATTCCGGCACATTACCAGCACCGGATCATGCAAAAGAAGAACCGGGGAATGTGACACCGCCACCCGCAGCAGATACGTCCGTTTCTGTTAAGGATATTAATGTCAAAGCAAAAACTGCAGTTAAAAATAATACGGTCAAAGTGAAGAATATTGCAGCAGTTTTGAAAAAAGAAATTACAAAGGCAGAAAAAGAACAGGGTGGCAGGATAAAAGACCTGTCTGTTGAAATAACTTTTGATACGGGAAAAGCTAAAAACTGGAAGAATCTGCATCTTGAAATGGATAAGCAGGCGGTAAATTTACTTGTCAAAAAGAATGTAAAAGAATTGAAGGTCAATGGTGGCAATGTAAATCTTACCTTTGATTCGAAGGCATTAAAAGAATTAAAGACAGAAATGAATACAGCTGCGGTTATCAAAATAAAACAGGCTGACAAGAAAAATTTTTCTGCCAGGGCAGGGAAAATTATTGGAAAACGTCCGGTTTATGATTTTTCCGTCACAGGAATAAAGAAAAAGCAGTCGTCTGTCCTGAAAAAGGGACGGATCAGGGTTGCTGTTTCCTATAATGCTTCGAAAAAGGAAAAAGACAAAAAGATTTTTGCATATAAAATTGATAAACACGGTGCAGCAGTTAAGATACCGGGCTCTTATTATGATTCCGATACAAAGACCGTTAACTTTGTAAGCCGTGGGTTTTTCACAGTTGCAGTAGGCTGTGAAAAGTGATCCTCGGATGACTCGGATGACTATTGAGCAAAAAAACATCGTTCACGTTAAAAAAACTGTAATTCATGTCGAAAAATACAAAAACCGGTTTTGATTTGGTATAATAATAGAACTCATTTTAGTAAAAATGAGTTCATACCGTGAATGATGGAGGGGATAACAATCATCGTTTTAGAAGAAATATTAATGGCAAACGGCTTGACCGTGTTAATGATGTGGTTCCTTTTGTTTTGCAGACGAAAGAACAGAGAGAGCCTTCATGTGGGAGATAAAATATATGATGGAATAGCGATCGTAAATTTAGTGGGGGCATTGTCTGAAACCATTGCTTTTCTCGTAGATGGAAAACAGTTTACTGGCAGCCGGCAGATTAATTATATCTCTAACAGCATATGCTTTATAGGGACAGTCAGTATGGGTATGCTTTGGTGTATGTACGTGGAATTGCGTATCTATCGAAATTATAAAAGAATGGTTCAAAAAGCAGGAGTGGAGATATTTCCCTGGCTGGTAGAAGTAATTATGGTTTTATGTAATCTGTTTGGAACAGGGATTATGTTTAAAATATCCGGGGAGAATGTATACCAGAGAACTGCCGGTGCGCTGGTGGGATATATTTCGCTTGTCATATATTTTGCTTACAGTATCTATCTGGTGTATCATTCCAAAAAACAAGGGGTTAACCTGAATTTTTTCCCGGTGATCTATTTCGTTGGTCCTTGTTTTGCAGGTGTAGTTCTCCAGTTCCTTTTTTATGGAATTACATCATCATGGGTGCTGGTTGCGGTTGCATTGATATTTGTGCAGATGCAGTCATACGCAGAGAGTTTGTATATGGATGAGCTTTCCGGATTATATAATCGGAGATATTTTAATGCGGTGCTTGCGGAAAAGAAAATTGCAAGCCATAAATCCTTATATGGAATCATGATGGATGTAAACGATTTCAAGTGTATTAATGACAATTTAGGTCATAGTACGGGCGATAAGGCTATTTGTACGTTGGGAAATATACTCATCAGATCCATACCGGATGATGGTATGGCAATCCGGTATGCGGGAGATGAGTTTATTGTGCTGCTGTCAGGTGTTGATACGGAGCGTGTCTTAGCGACAATGGAGGAGATTAACCATAATCTGTCCCGGTTTAATGAATCCGGAATAGAACCGTTTCATTTAAGTGTTTCTATGGGATACACGGAATTTGGGACAGAAGATGATGCAGAAACTTTTTTAATGCATATGGATGAGAAAATGTATGAGGAAAAACGGAAATATCATATGCGAAAGAAATCAGCCGGTTTGGAAAATAAAGTATAGCATTACGTTCCTGCCATTTGTCCGATAACTGGTTGCAATGGCACAAGAAAAGAAAATATTATAATCATCAAACGAGTAGCAGACTGGTGTAAATCCGGTTTTGCTGCTCGTTTTTATATTTATGGTTATAGGCAGGGATGCTCCGGATTTCAATACAGTAAATAACCGTGTTATGGTAATGTGGTATACAATCATGTTATGAGTGCAGATGATTTCTGTATCAATAAATTTGTTCCGGGATATTTTTCCCGTATCAATGAAGACGGTTCGTATTCAAACGGCTCAGGATGTGGAAATGATACAGCATCCGAGAGAAACATGGTACGGAAATATATTGTGGATTCCGTATGCTACTGGGCAGATGTATTTGAATACTATAAGGGACTTATTAAGTTCAGAAAGGCACATCCGGCACTTCGGTTATCTACATCAGAGGATGTGAAAAAATATGTAAAATCCGTAGAAGGACTTGGGGATAATATTGTAGGAATTAATATAAAGGGCGGTCAGAAAGATGAAAGTGCAAAAGAGATGTATCTTCTTTTTAATGCAAACACTGACAAGGCAAAAGTTACAATTCCGGAAGGAAAATGGAAAGTCTGCATAAACGGACAGAAAGCTGGCGTTGAGACAATCGAGACAATCAAGGGTGGCGAGTATACAATGGATGGTATCAGTGCACTTGTACTTGTAAAACAGGATGGTGCGGCCATGACGATTGTTATTGTTCTGATTGCAGCAGCGGTAGTTGTTGCGGCAGGAGTTGTTATTGTTGTAATGAAAAAGAAAAAAACAAATAGATAATAAAGTTTATAATTAGTGTCTGCTTACTCAGCAGGCACTAATTATTTTGTATGGAATATCTGCATGGCCCCATACCGTGATAAGGTTAAACATGTTAAAGAAATAGTATCCTAAACTTTGGACGGTAGAGGATGCTATTTTTTTGCGCGAAAATATATCGAACATTTGATTGCTTTTTGATCGAAAAATGGTAAAATAAATACATACAGAAAGCAGTATCAAAGCATAGTGCGGTAGGCGGTTTGCCCTTATTACGAGGGCTATGGTGCCCTCTGGTTGAAAGGAGGGCGATAGCATGGTTACATATTCTGAACTTTTTCAGTTTTGCATACTGATTGTTGCTATTATCAATCTGATCGTAATGATCTTTTTTAACCATAAAAAATAACCGCCCCTACCAAAGACCGGTTATTTTTTAAAACTAACTTTGGCAAACCGCCTACACGGTATTGCTTTTTGTATTTTCATAATACCATTGCGTAATTTTTTTGTCAATGATTTAAAGATCTTTGCTGGATACCATTAAATTGTTTTATTATCTGCGAACAATTTCTAATCGTTCGCGCTGGATAAGTTTTTCATACTGTCTCAATTGAAATACTGTCTACCTGTGCACTTAAATGATTTTAGACACCAGATCCATATCTATTATAGAGTAAGATCAGTATAAGCAAAACGAGTATCACTATATATCTTTTTTTCATTATTATAAATAACTTGAAGCGTAGAAATTGGTTTTACTCGAATAAGTTTGCGATGTATGCAATCTTTACAATTCCTACATTTCCAACTCCAACATAAGTATCAAGATTTCCAGAACATTTTAAGGTAATACAGGAGGAAGTACATGTGGTTTTGTTACTTTGTCCAGAAAGTTTATATGTATATATAACAAAGTCAGAATCTACGCTTGCATTAGAAGCACTTGCATTTGTCCAGTGCTTTCCACTATAATATCCAACGGCATCACAACTATATATAATATATAGAGATGAACATTATAATTCCCGCAATTTCATTTCATTTATTTTCTTTTTGCGCGTAATCGTTCTATTTCTTTTTATCCGATTATAAATTGATATAACAGTAGGAATATTTGTAAGCATAAAGATAATGATACAATTGTGTATCTTATCCTTTATAGACATCTGATTTTTGGAAACGAAATTATATGAGAGTGTCAATAACCCCTGCTTCTCAACGCGTTCAAAACTTTCTGGTTCAAAATTCAGATACACTATAATTAATACGATTGAAAGAACAAGAAAAATAATTGGTGTTAATGATACGGTAGTTGTTCTTCTTTTTTTATTTAAATATGATTCTAAAAAACGTACACAAATAATGGTTAATGCCATTATTATTACGATGAATAAAATTGTAGAAAATTTCATTTATTCTCCTTTTTGCTCTCTGTATTTTTTTATCAATATTTTTGCTGTGTCAAAATCAAGTTGATCATCTATTACCATTTTTTTAATTAATGAAATATAAGCGTCATTTTCTATTTGATCATTCATTTGCATTTTTTGTATAAGTCGATCAAGTCTCAATCGCACGGTAGGATATGTTATATGATACAATTTTGCAACCTCTTTTAAAGAGCCAGATGACATAACAAAATTTTTTATAAATGTGATATCTTCATCACTTAAATTGTATATCCATTCTTGCGCTTTTCGTCTCATTACCAACCCCTTTCTTTAATATTGTTGATATTATCATTTAATAATGTTAAAGTCAACTGCTAATATTATGTTATTTACATCTTTTTATCTTAATAATCATTCGAAACCTCAAACTTGTAAAGATAAGGTTTTCAGATTCGAGGTTACTCTCAACCCCCTTGCTTTTGTTTATATTTCTTCAATCATCAGTTATAAAAAACAGAAGCATTTTAATCAGTTCACCATATCGGTTTCATTTATATTGGAAGCACAAGGTGTAGAGCAGAGATTGTCCGTGTCGGGTGGGTGGAGCAACTAAGAAATTGTTTGGTATTACAGCGGAAGAACTTTTGAAAAAGCACGGTAAAATGCTGACTTATCAATTGAAAAATAATTATTTTGTATGGAATATCTGCATGGCCCCATAAGTATGCGGCAAATGCGGAGCCGTGGCCTTTCTCGACGGGCAGGAAAAATTCCGGCAGGTTGCGCACGTATTACACAATTGCTTGAGATTGGCGTGTGTTGTTGTATCCAGATGCAGGATCAGCGTTGCTGTCTTAAGCGGCCGGAGCATCTGCCCCTCGGTAAGCTGGATGCCATCCGGGGCAAGCCGCCCATAAATCTGTGGGAGCAGGTCAAGGCAATAGGTATCTCCCAGAAAAGATAATTCTGCAAGATACAGGCGGCTCTGACGTTCTACCACATGTGCAAACTCTTCATAAGCCTTTGACAAAAGCATCAGGCTGATGCAGTCCACAATGTAAGCCTCCTGGATCTGTTCATGGTTCAGATATAATTCCGACAGTTCATCCACTCCGTTTCCAAGCGTCACAAACCCATAGGCATAGTGAGGCAGAGAAACCCCGTCTAAATCCTGATCCAGAGAGTAATACGCATAGGATTCAACCAGGGGAAGAAGTGCCGTATAAATTGCCTGAATATGAGGCAGGTCATCCGGAGGGAAATGGAAACGGCTGCAAAATTCGTTCCAGTCACCGGAGGATAATCCGGGAGTAAGTTTACATTTCATGGGATGCATCCTCCTTATCGGAAGCAGCCATAACGGCTGCAATTTCCTGAAAGCGGCCCGTGACCTTATCATAGTTCTTTCGGTGATGGGGAAAGCCACAGTTTATGCAGGATTTGATACCATTTTTTAAATATTCACAGTTTCCACCACAGGATTTCCCGAGTGTATAGAGGGGACAATAACAAAACAGACAGTTAAAGTCCTCCTCCGGAATTCCTTTATGGCATGGAAAATATTCACATTTTTTATTTTGAAAAAACTTATAATATTCGCTCAAAATGGTTTCCTCCAATCAAAGCACAATCATAGCATAATTATATCGGAACAACAAGCGGATCGCAAGAAATGCGAATGACATAAAAATTGCATTTCAGTGGGAAATGATACCTTTTGCCCCTTTTATCATTACATTATTTACATCTTTTTAAGAACGCAGGTATAGTGGCTCAGGCAATTGAGGGGTTGAAGCAAAAAGTTGAAAATTAAATAAAAAATACTTGACTTAAAGTTAACTTTAAATGGTATATTATGATAGATAAAATCGGAAGGAGAATTTATTATATGTATATCGAAAAGATTAACGGACCAGAAGATGTGAAGAAATTAAATATAGAAGAGATGACAGCTCTCGCAGAAGAAATGCGTCATGCATTATTAAAGAGGGCAAGTATTCACGGCGGGCATTTTGGCCCGAATTTTGGCATGGTAGAGGCAATCATTGCACTGCATTATGTTTTTGAGTCCCCAAAGGACAAAAT
>OMCU01001395.1_pt1 | contig 9908 bp, 6 predicted proteins | sample 1645081 | NCBI WGS metagenome assembly OMCU01 (sample SAMEA103958122, study PRJEB25191) | human gut metagenome | biome: human-associated habitat [ENVO:00009003]; feature: intestine environment [ENVO:2100002]; material: feces | place: Germany | collected 2013/2015 | reverse complement strand
AATTATAATAAACAATAGTAATAGTTATATTATCAGACAATTAGAGCAAAAAAATATTTACAAAACCTATAAAACAGGAGTATATTATGTGCAAGCAAAGCTTTAGAATATACGAAAGGATGATTAGACTTATGGAAAATGAAATCAAACAGCCTGGTCTTTACAGATCTGAACTTGAGCATGATGCCTGTGGTATCGGAGCTATTGTAAGTATTAATGGAATTAAGACACATCAGACAGTATCTGATGCTTTAAGCATTGTAGAAAATCTTGAGCATAGAGCTGGTAAAGATGCAGAAGGAAAGACTGGTGATGGTGTTGGTATCCTTCTTCAGATATCACACAAATTCTTTAAGAAAGCCGTAAAGCCATTAGGAATTGAGCTTGGAGATGAGCGTGATTATGGCGTTGGAATGTTTTTCTTTCCACAGGATGAACTGGCAAGAAACAGAGCCAAGAAGATGTTCGAAATCATTGTTGAGAAGGAAGGACTTGAGTTCTTAGGTTGGAGAGATGTTCCAACATTTCCTAATGTCCTTGGTAAAAAGGCAGTTGACTGTATGCCATATATCATGCAGGGATTTGTAAAAAGACCTGCCAATGCAGCTAAAGGAATTGAATTCGACAGAAGACTTTATGTTGCAAGAAGATACAACTTACGTATGTTCATTATCAAGCAGAACGATTGTATACAAAGGTATGTTCCTTGTAGGACAGCTTCGTCAGTTCTTTGGCGACCTTGAAAATCCTGATTATGAGTCAGCTATTGCACTTGTTCATTCAAGATTCTCAACTAACACTAACCCAAGCTGGGAGAGAGCTCATCCTAACAGATTCATGGTACATAATGGTGAGATTAATACTATCAAGGGTAATGCCGACAGAATGTTAGCAAGAGAAGAGACAATGACATCTCCATATCTTGAAGATGAGATGTCAAAGATTACTCCGGTTGTTAATACTAACGGTTCAGATTCAGCAATGTTAGATAACACACTTGAGTTCTTTGTTATGAACGGCATGCCGCTTCCACTTGCTGTTATGATTACAATTCCTGAGCCTTGGATTAACAATGGCGCAATGGCACAGGAGAAGAAGGATTTCTACCAGTATTATGCAACAATGATGGAGCCTTGGGATGGTCCGGCTTCTATCGCATTTACAGATGGAGATTACTTTGGAGCAGTGCTTGACCGTAATGGTCTTCGTCCTTCAAGATATTATATCACTAACGATGGTTATCTTATTCTTTCTTCAGAGGTTGGTGCACTTCCAATCCCAGAGAGCAGAATTAAGTTAAAGGACAGATTAAGACCTGGAAAAATGCTTCTTATAGATACAGTTAAGGGTGAACTTATAGAGGATGATAAGCTTAAGGAAGAATATGCAACTAAGAACCCATATGGTGAGTGGCTTGACAGCAATCTTATACAGCTTAAGGATTTAAAGATTCCTAACAAGAAGGTTCCTGTTCATACTAAGGAAGAAAGAGCAAGACTCCAGAAAGCATTTGGTTATACATACGAGGACTTCAAGACTTCAATACTTCCTATGGCGCTTAATGGAACAGAGCAGACAGGAGCAATGGGTATTGATACACCACTTGCAGTACTTTCTAACAAGCATCAGCCGCTGTTTAATTATTTCAAACAGTTATTTGCACAGGTTACTAACCCACCAATTGATTCAATAAGAGAGAAGGTTGTTACATCAACAACTGTTTATCTTGGAACAGAGGGTAATATTCTTGAGGAAAAGGCTGAGAACTGCAAACAGTTAAGAATTAATGATCCAATCCTTACTAACACAGACCTTCTTAAGATTAAGAATATGAATGTTGAAGGATTTAAGGTAGAGACTATTCCTATTATATATTATAAGAACACTTCACTTGAAAGAGCTATCGATCACTTATTTGTTGAGGTTGACAGAGCACACAGAGAAGGTGCTAATATTATTATTCTTTCAGACAGAGGTGTTGATGAGAACCATGTTGCTATTCCTTCATTACTTGCGGTTGCTGCATTACAGCAGTATCTTGTACAGACTAAGAAGAGAACAAGCATGGCTGTAATCTTAGAGAGTGGTGAGCCAAGAGATGTCCATCATTTTGCAACTCTTCTTGGATATGGTGCTTCTGCAATTAACCCATATCTTGCACAGGAGAGTATTCAGGAGCTTATCGACCTTAATATGCTTGACAAGGATTATTATGCAGCAGTTGATGATTACAATAAGGCAATTATCACAGGTATTGTTAAGATTGCTGCCAAGATGGGTATTTCAACAATCCAGTCATATCAGGGTGCTAAGATATTTGAGGCAATTGGAATTAATTCAGATGTTATAGATAAATACTTTAAGGGTACAGTTTCAAGAATTGAAGGCGTGTCACTAAATGATATTCAGGAAGATGTTGAGACACTTCACTCTAAGGCATTTGATCCACTTGGACTTTCTACAGATACTACTCTTGACAGCTCAGGCGCTCATAAGATGAGAAGCGGCAAGGAAGAACATCTGTATAACCCACAGACAATACATTTGTTACAGCTTGCTACAAGAACAGGAGATTACAAGACATTTAAGGAATATACAGCTCTTGTTAATAAGGAAGAGGGTGTTAAGAACTTAAGAGGTCTTATGAACATTAAGTTCCCTAAGAAGGGAATCAGCATTGATGAGGTTGAAAGTGTTGATTCTATCGTAAGAAGATTCAAGACTGGTGCTATGTCATATGGTTCAATATCAAGAGAGGCACATGAAACTATGGCTATTGCCATGAACATGCTTCATGGTAAGTCTAACTCAGGTGAAGGTGGAGAGGACATTGACAGATTAAAGGTTGGTCCGGATGGTCTTAACAGATGCTCTGCAATCAAGCAGGTTGCATCAGGAAGATTCGGCGTTACTTCAAGATACCTTGTAAGCGCACAGGAGATTCAGATTAAGATGGCACAGGGCGCTAAGCCGGGTGAAGGTGGACATCTTCCAGGAAAGAAGGTGTATCCTTGGATTGCAAAGACTCGTCTTTCAACTCCGGGTGTTGCGCTTATTTCACCACCACCACATCATGATATATATTCAATTGAGGATCTGGCACAGCTTATATACGACCTTAAGAATGCTAACAAGAATGCAAGAATATCAGTCAAGCTTGTTTCAGAAGCTGGTGTTGGTACAGTTGCATCAGGTGTTGCCAAGGCGGGCGCACAGGTAATTCTTATTTCTGGTTATGACGGAGGTACTGGTGCAGCTCCAAGAAGCTCTATACATAATGCCGGACTTCCTTGGGAATTAGGTCTTGCAGAGGCTCATCAGACACTTACAATGAACGGACTGCGTAATAAGGTTATTATTGAGACAGATGGTAAGTTAATGAGCGGAAGAGACGTTGCTATCGCAGCAATGCTTGGTGCAGAGGAATTCGGATTTGCAACAGCTCCACTTGTAACTATGGGATGCGTAATGATGAGAGTATGTAACCTTGATACATGCCCTGTTGGTGTTGCAACACAGAATCCTGAGCTTCGCAAGAGATTTACAGGTAAGCCTGAATATGTTGTTAATTTCATGAGATTCATTGCACAGGAACTCCGTGAGATAATGGCTGACTTAGGAATTAAGACACTTGATGAGCTGGTAGGAAGAACAGATCTGCTTGAGCAGAAGAATGTTGCCAAGAGCGGACGTTCAGCAGAGATTGATTTATCACAGATTCTTGATAATCCATATGTTAAGCAGACAAAGATACATTATGATAAGAAAAATGTATTTGATTTCGAACTTGAGAAGACAGTTGATGAAAAGATTTTACTTAAGAAGTTCGAATCTGCCATGGAGACAGGAAGCAAGAGAAGTCTTGAAATCGATGTTGCCAATACAGACCGTACATTAGGAACACTTCTTGGCGCTGAGATTACAAGAAGATTTGATGATAAGCTTGATGATGATACATATACAGTAAAATGTAATGGCGCAGGCGGACAGAGCTTTGGTGCATTTATTCCTAAGGGACTTACACTTGAACTTGTAGGTGATAGTAACGATTACTTTGGAAAGGGACTTTCAGGTGCAAAGCTTATTGTATATCCACCAACAGGAAGTACTTATAAGGAAGATGAGAATATCATCATCGGTAATGTTGCATTATATGGTGCTACAAGCGGTAAGGCGTTCATCAATGGTGTTGCCGGAGAAAGATTCTGTGTAAGAAATTCAGGTGCAACAGCAGTTGTTGAGGGAACTGGTGACCACGGCTGTGAATATATGACAGGTGGTACAGTAGTAGTATTAGGCAAGACTGGCAAGAACTTTGCTGCTGGTATGAGCGGTGGAATTGCTTATGTTCTTGATGAAGACACAAGCCTTTACAAGAGAGTTAATAAGCAGCTCGTTTCAATGGAAGCAGTTTCTAATAAATATGATGTCCTTGAGTTAAAGCAGCTTATAACAGAACATGTTGCTTATACTAATTCTAAGAAGGGCAAGGAAATACTTGATAACTTCGGAGAATATCTTCCAAAGTTCAAGAAAATCATGCCACATGATTATAAGAAGATGCTTAACATGATAGTACAGATGGAAGAAAAAGGACTTAGCAGCGAACAGGCTCAGATAGAAGCATTCTACGCTGCAACAAAGTAGAAAGGAGCACACCATGGGAAAGCCAACAGGATTTTTAGACTATGAAAGAGTTGAAGCCACAGCGGTTTCACCTAAGGAAAGAATAAAGAATTTTAATGAATTTCATACACCTCTGTCAGAAGATGAGCAGAGAAAGCAGAGTTCACGCTGCATGGATTGTGGCGTACCATTCTGCCAGTCTGGTATGACAATAAAGGGAATGACTAGCGGATGTCCTCTTAATAATCTTATTCCGGAATGGAATGATCTTCTTTACACAGGAAACTGGGAACAGGCATATCACAGGTTACACAAGACAAGTAACTTCCCTGAATTTACAAGCCGTGTGTGTCCTGCACTCTGTGAGAAAGCATGTACATGCGGACTTAATGGCAAGGCAGTATGTACCAAAGAGAATGAAATGGCAATCATTGAACATGCATATGCCAAAGGTTATGCGAAAGCAAATCCTCCTAAGGTAAGAACTAAGAAGAGAATTGCTGTAGTAGGTTCAGGCCCTGCCGGACTTGCTGTAGCAGACCAGTTAAATCAGAGAGGACACAGTGTTACTGTATATGAAAGAGCTGACCGTATCGGTGGACTTTTAAGATATGGCATTCCTAATATGAAGCTTGAAAAGCATATAATTGACAGAAAGCTTGATATTATGAAGGAAGAAGGCATTGAGTTCGTAACTAATGCAAATGTTGGTGAGAACATTAAGGCTAAGAAGCTTATGGCAGATTATGATGCTGTAGTACTTGCGTGTGGTGCTGCTAATCCAAGAGATATCAATGCTCCTGGAAGAGATGCCAATGGAATATACTTTGCAGTAGATTTCCTTACAGCAACTACAAAGAGTCTTCTTGATTCAGGACTTAAGGATGGTAGATACATTTCTGCAAAGGATAAAAATGTTATCGTTATCGGTGGTGGTGATACAGGTAATGACTGTGTCGGAACATGTATAAGACACGCCTGTAAGTCGGTAACACAGCTTGAGATGATGCCAAAAGCACCAGATGAGCGTGCGGAGAACAATCCTTGGCCACAGTGGCCTTTAGTCTGCAAGACAGATTACGGTCAGGAAGAAGCAATTGCAGTATTCGGACATGATCCAAGAATATATACAACTACAGTTAAGGAATTCAAGAAGGATAAGAAGGGTAATCTTACAAGTGTTGTTACAGTAAAGCTTGAGTCTAAGACTGATGAAAAGACAGGAAGAAGAATGATGATCCCTGTGGAGGGAACAGAAGCAGAGCTTCCATGTGAGCTTGTACTGATAGCAGCAGGTTTCTTGGGCTCACAGAAATATGTCACAGACGCATTTGGAGTTGAACTTACAGAAAGAACTAATGTAAAGACAGCAGAAGACGGATTTGAAACAAGTGTACCGGGTGTATTTACAGCAGGAGATATGCATACAGGACAGTCACTCGTTGTGAAAGCTATAAGACAGGGAAGAGACTGTGCAAGAGCAGTTGATTACTACCTTATGGGATATACTAATCTCTAATTTATGATTATCAGAATATGGCATGGATGATATGAAAACGGCTTAGATAAGCGTTTTCTGTGGCATCCGTGCCATATTTTAGTCTTAGTTAATGGTTGTTTTTATAAGTTTTATGGTGTATATTAGTCTCTGATATGGGAATTACAATATGAGGAAGCGGAGGAGATAATATGCTGACAGTGATGATTCTTTTGGATTCTGTGGAGAAGGTTCAAAGGTTTGTAAGTACAATTAGTAAGTACTCATGTGGGTTTGATGTTGAATCAGGATATAGCTGTGTAGATGGCAAATCATTAGTTGGTTTGTTCAGTCTGGATATCAGTAAACCATTACAGCTTACAATTAATGATGGAGACGGCGAGATTGAGGATGTATTAAGGGATATACAGGAGTTCATGGAATACTAATTAAATATATCAGGAGAATAATAAGTTGAAGAAATTACTAGCAGTTATGCTTTCGGTTATTATGGTATTTTCATTTGCAGCATGTGCAGGAAAATCAGCCAATAACGAAGGCGGTAGACAGACAGAAGAGACAACAACAATAAGAATCGGAGCTATGGCAGGACCTACAGCAATGGGAATGGTTAAGCTGCGTAAAGATTCAGAGAATGGCAATACTAAGAACACATATGCATTTGAAGATTTTGCTACGGATGCATCTGCATTTGTAACGCCGCTTGCAACCGGGGAGATTGATATAGCAGCTGTACCATCTAATCTTGCAGCTAATATATATAATAAGACGCAAGGCAAGGTCCAGGTTGTTGCTGTTAATACACTTGGCGTTCTTAATCTTGTAGAAAGAGGCAACACTGTTAACAGTATCAGTGACCTTAAGGGTAAGACTATATATGCTACAGGAATGGGGGCTGTGCCGGAATATACCATAAGATATATTCTTTCAGGTAACGGACTTGATGCCGACAAAGATGTTAATATTGCGTGGTGTTCAGATACAACAGAAGCACTTTCTAAGTTAAAGTCAGAAGATGGTGCAATTGCTGTTCTTCCACAGCCTTTTGTTACAGCAGCAAGTGCCCAGATTAGTGGTTTAAGAGTTGTTATGGATCTTAATGAAGCATGGGAGAAGATTAATAATAATTCTAAGATTGTTACAGGTGTAATTGTTGTAAGAAAAGAATTTGCTGAAAAATATCCAGAACAGCTTAAGAAGTTCATTGATGAATATAACGAAAGTGTTGCATATACTTCAAGCAATATTGATGAGACAGCACAGCTTATTGCTGAGTATGGAATTGTTGCATCAGAAGCAATAGCTAAGAAGGCTCTTCCTAAGTGCCATATTGTATGCTATATTAATAATAACATGAGAAGTGCACTAGAAGGGTTCTTACAGGTGTTATATGACCAGAATCCTAAGTCGGTAGGTGGCAGTATGCCGAAAGATGATTTCTATTATGAATATTAATAAGAAGATATTGAATGTAATATATAAAGTGCTGGCAGTTATGCTGGCACTTATTTTATGGGAAATAGCTGCGCTAAAGATTGATTCACCGATATTATTAGTGACACCGGTACAGGTGCTTGGCAGATTATTTACTATATGGCATGAACCGGATTTTGCAGGAACTGTGTGGTTTACAATGTATCATATTGTCGGTGGATTTCTCGCAGGATTATTGTGTGGAATTATATGTGCAGTGCTTGCATATATATGTAAGCCTGTTGAATATATTCTGTGGCCGTGGATGGTTACAATTAAGGCAGTACCTGTTGCGTCTTTTGTGGTTATATGTCTTATATGGTTTACGGCAAAGAACCTGTCGGTGTTCATTGCATTTTTAATAGTTGTGCCTGTTATATACCAGAATACACTGACCGGTCTTAGAAGTACTGATAAAGGCATTAGGGAAATGGCAGATGTATTTCATATTCCTTGGATTCGCAGAATACGTTATATTATCATGCCACAGCTTTCACCTTATCTTATATCAGCAGGAAGAGTTACTGCTGGTATGGCTTGGAAAGCAGGAGTGGCAGCAGAGATTATCGGAATGCCCAAAGGTTCTGTTGGACAAATGCTTTATATGTCGAAAATATATCTTGATACGGATGATTTGCTGGCGTGGACGGTTATAATTGTTGTATTGAGTGTGATATTTGAAAAACTTGTTGTGCTTACTTTAAAAGCAGCACTAAAAAAATAGCGTTGACAATGTGAATATTGCCAACGCTATTTTGCGTTAATTTTATTTGTGCATTGAAAATGCTGTTAAGTCATATTTACTTAAGTTGTCTGAAACATTACGGTTGTCTGCTTCGGCGAGCAGCTTGTCACGGTCTTTGGCAGCAAGAACAGGATTCTTTCCGCTTCTGTGACGGCTTGGTCCACCAACACAGCCGCCTTCACATACCATTCCCTCAATGAAATCTGCGGGGAGTTTTCCTACTTTAAGAAGTGTAAGTGCTTTCTTACATTCGGCAGCACCTGAGCATTTTTCTATATTGAATTTATCAGGGTCAGCACCTGCTTCACGCATACATTGTGCAACAGCAGCGGAAACACCGCCTCCGTTACCGAATCTTTTACCATATATGCTTGCCTGCTGGTCGCTGTTTTCCTCAGGCTCAAGAACTACTTCTTTAGCCCGCATCATTGCTCTGAATTCACCGAGTGTAAGTACGAAATCAGCATTTCCCTGACCCTTATATTCCTGCTTTTCATTCTTCTTGGCTATACATGGTCCGATAAATACGGTTATTGTATCAGGATCTTCTGACTTAAGAAGTCTTGAAAGTGCAAACATAGGGGATATAGTTGTTGATATATGTTCTGCAAGCTCAGGATACTGTTTCTTAATCAGATTAACAAATGCAGGACAGCATGAGGTTGTAAGCTTCTTTCCTTCTTTAGCTGCTTCAAGCCATTCTTCTGCCTCGGCCTGTGCAGTAAGGTCTCCGCCAAGACCTACCTCATACATATCATTAAAGCCCAGCTTCTTGCATGCTGTGCGGATGCTGCTCATTGTTATTGTGTCTCCAAACTGTCCTTCAACAGCAGGTGCTACCATGGCAACGACTTTCTTTCCGTCTACGATTGCCTTTATTACATCAACTATATCAGTTTTAGAACCGATAGCACCGAATGGACAGGCGTGGATACACTGTCCGCACTGGATACATTTGTTTTCATCTATTTCACAGATGCCATTCTCATCCATTGTAATAGCATTGGCTGGACAGATTTTCTTACATGGCCTTATGAGGTCTGCGATTGCATTGTATGGACAGGCTTTGGCACACATGCCGCATTCCTTGCATTTGTCAGGGTCTATGTAGGCTCTGTCTCTTGTCATGCTTACAGCACCGAACTTACATGCCTGCTGGCAGGCTTTCATCATACATTTTCTGCAATTATCAGTTACGATATAGTGAGAAAGTGGACAGTCGGCACATGCGGCTTCAATTACCTGGATTATGTTATTGGCACCCGGATGGTCACTTTCTGTTGGACATTTGCCTTCTGCCAGGCGGATTCGTTGTCTTGCAATTTCTCTTTCTTTATATACACAACAGCGGAATCTTGCTTTAGGACCAGGAAACATCTTGTATGCCAGTTCGTCCTTTTCTTCTTCAAACCTTCCTGCATATGCGAGCTTGGCAACTTCATACAGGATTTCATGCTTGATATTCTGAATAGTAGCATCATTAGATAACATAATGAAACCTCCTTTGTAATAATTGACAAAAAATTATCGATTACTAATTACTATAGCAGATTTTTTAAAATGATT
>OMCU01001374.1_pt1 | contig 10043 bp, 14 predicted proteins | sample 1645081 | NCBI WGS metagenome assembly OMCU01 (sample SAMEA103958122, study PRJEB25191) | human gut metagenome | biome: human-associated habitat [ENVO:00009003]; feature: intestine environment [ENVO:2100002]; material: feces | place: Germany | collected 2013/2015 | reverse complement strand
TATGAGAGAGTATGCAAAGATCATAGATTACCGTTTTATGGGAAAGATTGAAGTCCATATCGATGCAGAGGAAGAAGTTTTAAAAAAACCGGTGATCACTTTGTTGACCGTCTGTTTCGGCAACAGTGTCTTTTCACAGATCTGTTTCTGCGTGCAGTTTTCCGTGTAAAGGATTGCATTCAGAATATAAAGGCTGTTGTAGGAAATACCGGATTTGCGGGCGTAATCTTCGTAAATAACGCTGATACTCTGCCATGCATTGCAAAAAATCCTTGTCTTTGATTCAATATCCATGGCTTCGCTCTCCTTAGTCTCATTTTAGGACTATTGTATCTCTTTCTATTTTTTGTCAATATCAAATCTTTCATATATTGGACTAAGCACATAATTCTTTATTCCCGAAAAAAGCCACACCAGTAACTATGATGTACCCCATCAGCGAAATAACAGACGCTTCTATGCCAAATTCTCCGCCCGTCACCGCAAATGATTTTGCATCAAGAACATAAGTCATGACAGAGAATTGATCCGCTTTTTGTCCAATTGCCAGTCCCCCACCGATCATTACAATATTCCAGATGGCATGCACGATTCCACTGTTCCAGACAGAACCACTCTCGATTGCAATCATTGAAAACATAATTCCCGCCATCGTGCCTGCAACAAGAACCTGCAAACAGCTTCCGATGGAAAAATCCATTCCCAGAATATGAACCATGCCAAACAGCACCGATGGAACGATAACCGCCACCTTACGATTCCATTTTTTCCTTAAAAGATTTAAAATAACGCCCCGAAATACCATTTCTTCGACAAATCCAGCCGCGATTCCGGTAAACATAATTCCGGCACTTAATGTACGAAATATCTGCTTTCCATTCATATGCGAGGAAACATACGCACCCTGAAAGAACAAAAGATAACTTCCTTTTACCAGCAGTGGCAACAGAATAGCAATCAGAATCCATTTTCTTTTAATATGAAATACGGGCATTCCAAAATCAGAAACAGGTAACCTGATCACTTTCTCAATATATATCTTTAAAATAACATAAGTCAGTCCGACATAAAAGATTCCTGCAATGATATTACATATTCCATCCGGAATCTTTATCAGAGTCAATGCACTTGCGGCAAGCTGTGCTGCAAGTTGTGCAATGATGAGAATAACTATGGCAGCAACCGAACCGCCAATTACTTTTTTGGTACTCATTTTTCTGTTTTCCTCCTTATGTTCTGCTTTTTCTGCACGCTCCTGTAAACCACATAGAGTCCTGCGATCAAATAAAAAACGGCTAATACTCCCTGCAAAATATCATCATATTTCCAAACAGTATAATTCCATCCAAGAATTTCATTCATAAAAAAATTAGAAAAATTACAAAGTCCATGTACAAGAACCGGAATGAATAAATGATTCGTCTGTATAAAAAGTGCTGCCAGAAACATGCCAAAACAAATCGCATACAATACCTGTTTTGTCGTATCTGCAAAGTTCTGTCCCACCAACAGATTCCGGTAATGGCACAGACCAAATCCAAGGGAAGACACAACTACCGCACAATAAATTCCATTTTTCTTTTTTCCCCATGCAGCAAGAAACATATTCTTTTTTCTTTTCTTACGAAATCTGCTTTTTTGCGAAACAATACAAACATAATAACAAACGTCAACACTTCATTGAATAACATGGAAATATAAGAACTGTATAAAGTTTCCTCCCAGTTGTCCATTACCTTTCCAACCACATAAGCCACCAATGTTCCGGTCAGTTCCCACAGGATATATACAAAGACAGCATATATGACCGGAATGAAATAACGATAAAACGCACGATTCTTTTTCTTCATTTTCTCCCCATCCCTTTCTTACCCCCACTCTTCCACATTCCGGCAGAATCCAATATAGGTAATGATAAAATACACCAGATAAATTCCGAAAAACAATGCCGAAGAAATCAGAAAATAAGTTGCCGGTGCCGCCTGAACCCCCGTATAAAAATCAAACTTGCCACCGGTATATACACAGACCAGTCCACTGATTGCAAGCGCCACACACGCCGGACAGAGATAATAACCGGCAAGCTGCTTGAAAATCATCCGGCGGATTTCTCTTCTACTGTAACCAATCTGCGAGAGAACCCGATAACGGAATTTGTATTTTACGGAATCGCTGAGTTGCTGCACGGAAAGCACTGTCAGTGCCACGCACAAAAATACCAGACCAATATAAAAAAGCGGAAACATCAGCGAAGATAACATATATTTCACTTCCGGAATCAGATTGTCGCGCACAAGATTTTTTGCTGTATAGGTTACAATCGTATCCGAACCCGAGCAGGAATTTCCAATCGCTTCTCCATCCCAGTCATCTGAAGCCGCTTCCGTCATGGCATGCCCCTGCACGCTGATCTTATCCGGATCTTCTTCCAAATGATCGAGCCGGTTCTCCAGATCTACGGGCGCCTTGCCTTTGATATCCGCCACCAGTTCTGCATAATAGGGATGCATCTGCGCAAGGGCAGCATCTGGAACGATAATGATATAATCCCCACCGTTATGACCGTTCTGCGAAAATCCCTCCGTGTGATAGCCCGCAAAGGATAATTTACCGTCCGTACCCTGGATGTTTATCTGACTGGAAAAATCACCGATCTGATTCAGGACGCGGTCTTTGATATGGATAGCATACTGTTCTTCTTTTAACTGCACTTCCGAAAGTCCGATCATGGTACGGAGCCGGTTGTAATCAGAGAGCCCCATATAGGTATCGTAATTGCAGTATGCCAGTTCTTCATTTTTATTGATCTTCTTCCAGTCCGGTGTGCCGTCTGTGTTCAGATACTTTGTTCCAAATTCTTTCAGGTGCGTGTACAGATATGCATTGACCTGATTCGTTTCGTTCTCATAAACCTTATAAGTAAAAATTTCCTTTATGGTTGTCTCCTGTTTCAGCAGAGCAATTTCCTGCTTAAAATCATCCTTCGCATTGCTGCTGTATACCTGCACATCAAACGGAAATTTGCTCACAAGCACCTCATTCTGGAAATGATTAAACATAAATGCCACCGAACTTCCGAGTATCGCCAGAGTAAACAGTGCCGTCAGTGTTCCCATGGTAAACCGCAGTGTCCGGATCTTAGAAGAAAACTGCCGGAGCAGAAACAGCGCATCCCCACGGTAAATAGCCGCTCCCTTTTTTCTGACATAACAGGCGATCCACGCCGCAATGCCTGTGTAAAAAAGATAAATCGTCAACACCAGTCCAATAAGAAAAGCGATTACAACTCCGGTATCCCATGCTTTAAAACAAAACAGAAACACACCGAATACGACGAGAAACAGCACAGATAACGGAAGGAACCATCTCTTTGCCTTTTCATGCGTTTCTTTGATTTCCTCATTCTGTCTCTGACTTTCCATCAGATCATGGATATTCATTTTGCGGAATTTTTTTCGGCTTCGAAACAGCGCCAGCAGATAACAGCCCAGATAACATGCAGCCGTCATCAAAATACAGTTTCGGTTCCATTCCAGATGCAGTTTGTAATCCAGCTGCACCATGCTGTAAAAAATGGACAGAAGGATCTGCTGAAAAAGCAGACCCAGTCCCATTCCCACAAGAAACGCACCCGCTCCAAGCAGCAGATTTTCCGTAAAATAAAGCCTTGCAATCTCTTTTTTCTTTACCCCGACCAGAAGATAAATTCCAAACTCACGGCTTCGCTTTTCCAGTACAAACCGCACCATATAATTGATCAGCCACGCAATGATCGGCACGATAAATGCTGTCGCAAGTCCCGTCATCACACTCATCATGGCATCCATCTGAAACAGATTCTGCACATCTTTGGAAAACAAAAGCGTATTGAATGAAAACATGAGTGCAGTCACAACCGCCATCGTCATAAAATACACCACATAGTCTTTTGCCATGCGCTTTACATTTCGAAGAGCAAGTTTACACATCATGGGAACGTTCACCTCCCGTCAGTGTCATCACATCGAGTATTTCATTTAAAAACGCCCGGCGCTCTTTTCCCCCGCGCACCAGTTCATGAAAAATCTTCCCGTCTTTCAGAAACAGAATACGGCTGCAATAACTTGCGGAAAACGCGTCGTGTGTCACCATCAGAATGGTTGCGCCCATGTTTTGGTTCATATCTGTAAATGTCTCTAACAGGGTCTGCGCCGACAAGGAATCCAGCGCCCCTGTCGGCTCATCTGCCAGAAGAAGTGTGGGATGATTTGCAAGTGCACGGGCACATGCGCACCGCTGCTTTTGTCCGCCGGACACCTGATACGGATATTTATCCTTAACCTCCTCGATTCCCAGAATGCGAAGCAGCTCACTGCACCGTTTCTGAATCTCCTTTTTGCCGCGCCGATGCAGCGTCATAACGAGCATAATATTCTCTTCCAGTGTGAGTGTATCCAGCAGATTGTATTCCTGAAAGATAAACCCAAGCTGTTTTTTGCGGAATTCCGAAAGCTGTTCTTCCCCCAGTTCTGTGATATCGGTATCTCCATAATAAATATGTCCCGCTGTCACCCGGTCAATGGTTGACAACAGATTTAAAAGCGTTGTCTTTCCGGAACCGGAAGCTCCCATCACACCGATAAACTCCCCCTGCTGCACGGCAAAGCTGACACGGTCCACCGCTTTTGTCACCTGATCCCCGTTTCCATAATATTTCTCCACATCGCTTACGCGTATGATTTCCTGCATCTTCTGACACTCCTTTCCCTCGCTTGTAAATAAAAGGCATAGTAAAGAATATCATTTTTTCTTCACTATGCCTACTTTAACACGGGATGTGTCCGCTTTGTATGGAGTTACCTTTCCTGAATCTTACAGTTTTGAAAGATAAACGTGTTATGTCTCCCTGTAACCGGTAAGATAATCACTCACCGGAAACATAAGTATGATCTCTGTTCCCTTTCCTTCCGCAGATTCTGCCCGGATTTCTATATTTAACTTGTCACAGAGTTTACGGCACAGATACAGTCCCATTCCGGTCGAACGCTCCCGGTTTCTTCCGTTCGTTCCCGTAAACCCTTTTTCAAAAATCCGTGGGATTTCTTCCTTTGGAATCCCGATACCGTCATCTTTTACCCTCAAAAGAACACCTCTTTTTGTTTTTTTAGTAACAATCTGAATGTGAGTACCCTCACTTCTTCCGTATTTTACGCTGTTTTGAATGAGCTGGTTTAAAATAAAAGCGATCCATTTCTTATCGCTGTATACCGTATCGGGGCAGGCAACTTCCGCCTTTACATGACTCTGGATCAGATAATATTTGTTCTGCAAAAGCACCTGTTGTGCCACTTCCTGCAGATTGGATTCCGCGATCATGTAGTCTTTGTATACCGCATCCATACGCGCATAGTACAGTGCCATATCCACATAATTCTCAACCTTGCGGTTTTCCACAAGGAGATAGCGGCTCCTCTCATCCCGGTTATTTTCACAGTTTAACGCAATCGCCGTGATCGGTGCCTTGATCTCATGCACCCAGCTTTCAATGTACTCCCGGTAATCCTTTTGGTTTTGTTCCATCTGGTGTATCCGCTCGATTACCGATTTGTTGGATTTGCGGATCAGTTCCCGGTACTTGCGATCTTCCAGCCCAAACGATTCCGGCATCAGTTCTCCAAGAAGATAACGCCTGTCCAGCTGATCCGTAAGCTGCTCTAATTTTCTGAAATAGCTTCTGCGTGAAAAAAACTGAAGGAAAAGCCATCCTGCCAGTATTACACCGTAACACACCAGTATAATCACACATTTATCCATGGAATAGCCGGTCAGCCGCAAAAAGATAACAAGCCCAGCCATGCATACCATATGTAAAAGCAGTAGCAACACCTTGTCTTTCAGATATTCTGTCAGTTTCATATGCGATAGCCCATCCCTCTTTTTGTCTCAATAAAGTCACATACGCCAATTTCTGCAAGTTTTGCGCGCAGGCGTGTGATATTTACACTGAGGGCATTATCATCAATAAAGACCTGCTGATCCCACAGGTATTCCACCAGTTCGATTCTTGGCACGATCTCTCCCTGATGCAAAAACAGGTAATGCAGGATTTTCAATTCATTTTTCGACAGATCCACCTGCTGCTCCTGACACTTCACACAGCCACGGACAACATCAAGTTCCACACCTTTACAGATCATCTTCTCTGGTACGTCTGCTTTTTTCGCCCGTTTTAATACGGCCGCGATATGCGCCAGAAGTAACGGCGGCTGAAACGGCTTTGTGATCATCACCGCCTTGCAGCATTCCGCTTAATTCATCCATTGAATCCGTCCTGCTGGTCAGGAAAATAATCGGAACATCCGACGTTTTCCTGACACTTTTACAGATCTCAAATCCGGATTGCTGCGGCAGATTTACATCAAGCAGAATCAGATCCGGCTCCATTTGCAGAATGTCCTCTACCACGTGATGAAATTCTGTCAGTACCGTGACCTGATACAGTGCATTTTCTAACAGCAGCTTTAATTCCTGACGGATGGCTGCATCATCTTCTATGATTAAAATGTTCATGATTTTCCTCAAAAATTGGATATTTTTTCTTATCGGAATCGGTTATTTTACGGATTATCTTACAGGGATTACCGGCCGCGATCACACCATCCGGAATATTTTTATTCACAACACTTCCGGCACCAATGATGGTATTGTTTCCGATTGTCACGCCCGGCAGCACGAATACATTCGTTCCAATCCAGACATTGTCTCCCACTGTGATTGGCAAAGCAATTTCCAGTCCCTGCCCTCTCTGTTCGCTGTCTATTGCGTGTCCTGCTGTCGAAAATACACAATTCCATGTTTTACTTAAATACTCTGACATTTCCGAGATTGTACTTTCATGCAAATGCAAATATAATTCAAGCAGATCCTTTAATTCATTTTCATAAATTTTTCTAACCAATATAGTTCCTCCACATATTTCACTTTGATATTTTAAATGATAACATCTTTGCTTAACTGTTTCTACCTGCACTTTTTACAAAAATCGACCAGCGCTCCATATGGTCTTTAAAAAATCAATTTGATAATTTATGTAAAGAATTTGGTATGAACGCTTCCACCGCATTTAATATTTTTGCGCGGGCAGTTGTCAGAGAACGTAAAATTCCATTTGAAATTTGTGCATCCACCAGCGTTTCTTTAGAGGACGGACGCTCTGCTTTTAATGCCCTGCGTCATTCCGCAGAACAAAACAATCTGCAGGATTTATCCTTAAATGACATTAACACAGAAATACAATTTGCACGCAACAATAAAGCCTAAGCAATGAGACACTCAAAATGGTCAATCGGAATTACTCTTATTCCATTTTAATCAAATACTCTTTCGGCACCTCTTTTGTAAGCCAGACTCCGTTTACCGATAAGAAAAACGCATAACCTGCCCTTTCCATCTTTCCAGCAGCCACTTTGTAAATCACCGGCTTTCCATGCCTGCTTCCAACCTTGACTGCCGTATCTTCATCCCCTGATAAATGGACATATAACCGACTCTTTGGAATCAGACCGGTCTTATCAATCGATGCAACATACTTCTCCCCGGTTCCATGATAAAGAAACTCCGGCGGTATGGCTTTTTTTAATTCAACATCTACGGGTATGGAATGTCCCTGGTTTGCCCTTATGAACGTCTTATCTTCATTAAATGAATATCTTTGTTTATTATCTGTTTGTACAATTTTTTCGAGCATTTCCATGTCAAACGGCCTTGTCTTTGAAATGCTTTCTATTAACTCTGATACATTCGCCCAGCCGTGTTCATCCAGCGAAATTCCTATTGTATCCGGTTTATGTCTGAGTACCAGACTTAAAAATTTACTTGTATCTGTTAATCCCATACATAGTTTCTCCTTAAAATAGAATTTAATGGTACACTACAAAGATTAGCATACTGACTTACAGATGTCTGTCCAATACAATAAACAGCATTTTTCTCGGCACCATTTCTTTGTTCAAATTTCTCTTTTGTTGTAACAATTGTAAGAAAGAAAAAAGCAGCAACGAGATTCAAAACAACGATGAGAAAATCGTTGCAAAAGCAATGTAATCATATTTATATGTAATTCTTTGCCATACCCCACTTCTGATCCGTATAAAATCGATAATTTGTCATACGCCTTTTATCAATATCCGCCATCATTTTTTCTGCTTCCTCCTCGGTAACATTGTACAGTTTACAGATACGCGCTACCTTTTCCGGCATATCCCCATGTATAAAAACATTCAGCACATTATCTTTGTCTTTTAAGATAAAATCCGCATTCCGTCCTATGATCACACAGCTTTCCTTTTCCGCAATCTCCAAAATCACTTTTCTCTGCGCTTCATACACCATATTCTCTTTAAAAATACATAGCCGGCCAGACACGCGATAAACTCTGTGATCGGGAACGCCCACCAGATCAGCGAAACTCCCATCTGTCCATTTCGGACGAAAATAGAGAAAATGCCTGCCAACGGTAATATAATTACAAGCTGTCTGAGCAGCGAAATCACAAGCGACTCGATGCCTCCGTCCAATGCCTGATAAATTCCCTGATATGCGACATTGACTCCTGCAAAAAGAAAGCTGATAGAAATAATCCGCATTGCTCCGATAAAATATTCTCTTGACAGCCCTGCGTTAAATAAAGTTGCAAATGCACCCGGGAAAATTTCCGTGATCAGCACACCGAGGATCATAAGTGCAATCGTATAAATCAGCCCGTATTTGATTCCATCCTTGATACGCTTTTTGCTTCCCATTCCATAAGAAAAAGCGATGATCGGTGTGATCGCATCACGCAGACCAAATGCAAGGAACAACACAAACTGCTGCACTTTATAAAACAATCCATATGCAGTCTGTGCCGAAGGATTAAATTTTAAGATCAGATTCATTACATAAACCATAATAGACATCAATGCCTGTGCAATGATCGCCGGAAGTCCGATCGAATAAATCTCTTTTATAATTCCACCCTCCGGTTTCATGTATTTTGTTCCATGCGCAAATTCTTTATTTAATTTCGTATGGAAAATAAAGAGTAATACTGCCGATGCAACCTGTCCGATTACCGTCGCATATGCAGCACCTTCTACTCCCATTTCAGGAACAGGTCCGATCCCGTAGATCATGATCGGATCAAGAATAATATTTACCACTGCCCCCACAACCTGACCGATTGTAGAATAAAGTGAACGTCCGGTTGCCTGTAATAACTTTTCAAACAGGGAAAAGAAGATAATTCCAAACGACATCACACAACATATCCTTAGATAGCCGGTTCCCATCGAAATTACTTCCGGATCAACCGTCTGCGATGAAATATAGGCTTTCACTCCGAAAATTCCAAACAGCAGACATACCGCATAAATAATTACTCCAAGAAATAAACTGTTTCCCGCAACTTTTGCTGCTTTTTTGCTGTTTCCCTGTCCAAGTGTCCGCGCAAGAAGTGCATTCGTCCCCACACCGGTTCCGATTCCTACCGCTACCATGAGCATCTGCACCGGAAACACCAGCGTAAGTGCATTTAAAGCGGCTTCACTTCCCTCCTTCATGTTTCCGACAAAGGCACTGTCCACAATATTGTAGACCGCCTGCAATGCCATCGACAAGATCATCGGTATTCCCATCTGTACCATGAGCTTATTGACCGGCATCTCCTTCATCCTGTTTCTTTCTGCCATCTTAACTGAATCCTCCTTTTTCTACATAAAAAAAGCATGTACTTATCTCACAAGCTGGACTTACGCTGATAAGCTACACACTTTTTCATGGCATTATAAAATTAAAAACGAGCAGCAAAACTGGATTTACGCTCGTTTGCTACTCGTTTGAAAATTATTATATTTCTCTTTTTCTAAAAAGTCAAACAAAAAGTCTTATGATTAATAGGTGTAGGATGATAACACCTTATTTTTCTTTTACTGCTGCTGCAATTTTTTCTACAATCACACAGACAATTACGGTAATCACCATATCCGGCAGCGTATTTCCAACCGGTGTATCCACATGCATCAGCA
>OMCU01001370.1_pt1 | contig 10063 bp, 9 predicted proteins | sample 1645081 | NCBI WGS metagenome assembly OMCU01 (sample SAMEA103958122, study PRJEB25191) | human gut metagenome | biome: human-associated habitat [ENVO:00009003]; feature: intestine environment [ENVO:2100002]; material: feces | place: Germany | collected 2013/2015 | reverse complement strand
CATGACATTGAAATGGGCGCGTATCGAGGTCAGAGAGAAGGAGTGCGCCTCATTGAGGTAATCGTCGATGTCGAGTAGGTCAGCCCCCTTACGGGAGCTTTCCCCTCTAAGAACCGTACGTGAGAGTTTCCCCTCATACGGCTCAAGCAATTCAAAACTTTTATTTGTAACTAAAAGCCGGCTCATAGTAACTTCCATTTATTTCTGTTAGTAATTCGGCTGCAATGGTCATGTATTAGGACTTTCGCCTTTCTACTGCTCCCTGTCATTTCAGTAATTTTCCAGGGAGTTTCCCGTGTGATGTGCTTGCCACACACAGGGCAACATTGCATTTGCTGATTCCACAGGCGATAGATATATTGCTTGCCGTCTAAGTGTGCAAGCATTCTTCGGGTCTTGTATTGATCGAAGAAATCTTTCCAATCGGCATCATACGGGTTGGCCTCACTGCGGATTTTGATATGTCGCTTTATTTTCGTATCCGACAATCTCACAAGAGTGTGGTATTTATCCACTTTCCTGTTTTCAAGCGGTACGGCAAAAGTCCAGCTTCTACCTCTTACAGTGTGATAATACTTGTTGGCAATCCATCGTTTACCTTTTTTGGGATGTCTTCTGCGAGACCATCGCCATAGTTTGTTGAAAATTTGTGCATCTGTTTTACGGAAAGTTTCCGATGCAGAACACCCCTTGTAGTAGTTCGCCCATCCTCTAATGACTGGGTTTAGCAATCGTATCAAAGATTGTTGCTTAGAAGACTTGTTCTTGTCCACTATTTCACGAACCTTATCTAAAAATCTCTTTCGACTCTTCTTGGATGGTTTTGTGATAAACTTGCCTTTATATTTTCTGATATTGAACCCAAGAAAATCAAACCCTTCTTCTATATGAGTTATCTTAGTCTTTTCTTCTGATAAGGTAAGCCCTCTTGCTTGAAGAAACTCAATGACTAATGGTTTAACATGGTTCTCCAACAACTCCTTACTCTCTCCTGTGATAATAAAATCATCCGCGTAGCGAACAAGATTTATCATAGGAGTATAGTAATTTTTCTTCGAGCGGTTTATCGGAAAGCTATCGGCAAGCAGTTTTTCCAGTCCGTCCAAAGTCATATTTGCAAGAGTTGGGGAGATGATGCCGCCTTGAGGAGTTCCCTCCTCTGTCGGAAAAAGTTGCTTGTTGAAAATAAATCCACTTTTCAACCATTTACGGAGCAAAACTTTATCCATAGGGATATTGTCAAGCAACCATTCATGACTGATATGGTCGAAACAACCTTTGATATCACCTTCTAAGATCCATTGTGGGGATGTCGTCCTTGCCAGGTCATTGAAGCATTGTTGAACGGCATCTGCCGTGCTCCTTTCTTTTCTGAAACCATAAGAATTGGCATCAGCCGTTGTTTCAGCTACGGGAGCCAGTGCCATCAGATACAATGCCTGCATAGCCCGGTCTTTCATAGTTGGTATACCCAATGGTCTTAATTTCCCGTTACTCTTTCTGATATGTACTCGTCTCAGAGGTTGGGGTGTATAACCTCTCCTTTTCAGTTCGGTTATTGCACACACTTTAGCATCTGGCGTTTTCCATGTTACCATATCGACGCCAGCCGTTTTACTCCCATTATTGGAAGTTACACGTCTTACCGCTAATGCTTTAGCGTAAAACGAGTGGGTCAGTGTCCACTGCAAGGCTTTGACCTTGTTGTGGCGACCCTCTTTTTGAGCCTTTACAATACGCGCTTGTAGCTTTTGAACCGCAGCTTCGCATTTGAGCCAATTTATACTGTCCCATTTGCTCTGCGTTTGGTCAGTCGATGCACACGATTTTTTAATTTCGTTCATTTGCTTTTCTCCTTTTAAAAGTTCTAAAAGTTTCTTGTAAAGAATCACCTACCGCAGAAGTCAGCCTGCTTTCGCAGCGGGATGATGTTTCAATCCCTATTCACCCCATTACAGGGTGGCATTCGCTTTTTCTGCAATCCTATACCCGCACTCCATTCGGCATTCCTTACGGTCTGCTTACCTGTCATTGGCAGGAGAAATACGGGCTTACTACGTTCCGTGCAAGTAACTTATAAGTGGGTTAGGTTCTGTCTATTACACCGGCAGTACTCTGTTCGTGTATTCCCAGAATGGAGAGGAATAACCGACTGCTTCCCTTTTGGGCTGAAGCCTATCAGTATCTTTGGCTTCTTCAACCTTACGACGTTTAGACGACAGTTCGCTTACGCTAACCATACCACCCAAGCCAAGCTCCCTGACTGTATGATACTAACAGCCATTGTCTTTCCCTCACGGTTCTGACTGCTCCTTTCGGAAGGGCTACCTTGTCTGGACAGCTTTGATACAGTATATTACTATTGGTGCATCTGTCCATAGGCTACCGTTGACGAAACAACGGGTTAAATCTAAGTTTAACAATTACTTACACAGCGACGTATCGCACCCACTCCTTGTTTATCTGGTTTCCGCGGGAGTAGCGGGAAAGGGACTGCATGTTACGCGCACGTTTCTCGAACATACGCAGGTTTTCGTCGCTGTCTTCCAGGAACACGTACTGGTTGTAAAGGTGGTCGCAGGAAAGCAGAAGCCCCACGGGGGCCGCGAACGAGAGCAGGCAGTCCGAACGGTCGGTGGAAAGACGCTCGTAACGGGTATCCGTACCCACGCGCCCCGGCAGGTCTTCCGTGTCTTTCCGGGCAAATCTTCTACGTCCGAGAGCGTGTGCAGGCACACCCGTTTGTTGCCCACGCGCAGAACCTCGGCCCCCAGCTCGATGTCCTGAAGAGAAGTCGTCTCCGAGAGCGAGAGGGAAAAGTACCGCTCCAGCAGGCCCGGACAATCCGCCGTACCCGTGATCTCGTCCCCCGTGAGGCGGACAAGGGTCAGGAAACCCGAATCGTTCAGAATACGCTCGAACTGTTCCGCCGCCTCCAGGAATTTTGTCGCCGATTCCCGGTTTACCTCTTTGGGAATGATGTTGCCCCGGCAGAGGGTCGAGAAGTCTGAACGCATGTGCATACGCTCCCTCGTCGTTTTCGTCAGGTAGAGGAAGCAGGCGTGGGTCAGGAACGGACGCTCGTTGAAATGCCGCTCGTAACTGCGGGAGAGGAAACTCATGTCCCCCTCGCCCGTGGCCGGGCGGTAACGCTCGCGGATGAACCAGTCCTGCTTGTGTACCACGCTGTATTCGGGCAAGACCTTCAGGGCCTTGCACCAGGCGGCGTGGATCGCCTCGTACTCGGCGGACGTGACGGTGAACAGCTCCGGGAGTTCGACCCGATAGGCGACCGTTATGTCCGCGTCCTTGCTGATGATACAACCGCCTTCCACGGCCAGGAGCGGGAACTTGCTTTCCAGCGTGGTGGCTTTCAAGATGTTTCTCATACGCGGCCCCCCTTTCTTTTCAGCAACCGGCGCAGGGACTTGCGGTTGAGCAGGTAGCGGGGATGCCGGCGCGCGGCGAACAGCTTCATCAGCCCGTGTTCCCCGTAACGGGCGTTCAGGCGGAAGGTAAGCCAGACCAGCACCGAAGCCGCCGCAACGCCGAAAGCGATACATACCCACTGATCGACCCCTGCCATGTAGAGGATGACGAACACCACGAAGACGGCCAGCAGGCCGCCCGCGAAGATGAAGAGGTACTGCGCCTTCAGGCCCCGGAACTCCACGCTCTTGCCGATTCCCTTGTTGATTCCATATTCCATAATTATTTGCATGACAGGTTGGACTACAAGAAGAAAGAGCGTAGGATCGTCGCGGCGACAATCAGGAAAATACACGCGCCGAACCAGCTCGCGGCGGTCTTCGACGTGTCGGGGTCGCCGCTCGAAAACTTGTTATAGACCTTGATCCCGCCGATAAGGCCGACCACAGCCCCAATCGCGTAGATGAGCTTCGTTCCGGGATCGAAGTAGCTGGTTACCATGTTGGTAGCCTCCGTAATGCCGGCGATGCCGTTGCCCTGCGCGAAAGCGGAGGAGATGGCGGCAAAGAGAAATGCCGCCGGAAGAAGAATCTTGTTCTTTCTCATAACTCGATAATGTTTGAATTGTGGCGCGGGGATGGATAGGCCCCGCACCGGGTTAAACTTCTTGATTCGGATTTTTTCAGTGGTTCGAGGATAGCCTCACGTGCTACCCGTAGTCTTTTTCTTTCATCGTGATGTCATTATGGGGTTAAACAAACTCACGGACGTCGAAACCCGTGGGAACCGAACCCTGCGGAGATGGGCTTTCCGCAGACCTCTCGGACATACGCCGGTGAAAGGCCGAGAGGTAGGTGTCGATCAGGGATTTTACCCTGTCGTTCCCGTCGGGGCGGCCCGAAACGATGACCTCGAACATGTCGGTCTGTTTCAGGCCCAGGAGGACACGTCCCGTTTCCTCCCTTTGCTCGTCTGTTGAAGGTGGATCATGTACCACGTGGCGGTAGGCTTCGCCCATCTGTTCAAAACTAACCCCCTGGGCAAGCGAGCGGCCCAAAAGGGGCAGCTCTTCGGTGTCGTCTTCATCCTCGTCATAATCCGGCTCCTCCGCGTCCGCATCCGGGAAAGATTCATCGTACAGCGGAAAGTCGATTTCCAGAGGTTCGTTAGGCTCCCCCTCGGGAGCGACACCGAACACTTCATCCAGGTCTTCCGGCGGAATCTGCCGGGGGTGTTCGGGTACATTCGTGGGCACAAATATATCGGCTTTTTCCGTAACTTTTTCAGTTTCAGATTCTACGGCAGCTTGTGGCCGGGAGTGGCGCGGGTCGAGGACAAAGCGGCTCCTGCCGATGATCTCCTGCCGGCAGGGAGTGTCTTCGGCAACGATCCCGTCTGCCGGTTCGTTGCGTTCCATCCGCCACAGGCGGAAAAACGCCCACAAGGCATACCCCACGGCAAAGAGGGGCAGCAGCCACAACGCCCCGTTCATCGCTCCTCCGCTTTGGGTTGCCGGGAGGCCACGGCCTCACGCTCCTCGAAAAGCCGCTCGATGGTTTCCCGGTTATCGTCCAGGTGCGCCTTGAGAACCTTGTCCACGTAGGCCGTGATCGTCACGTCGCCACGACCGATGACACGGGTGATCTCGCGGATACGCTCGTGATACGACGGACGTATCTTCACGTGCTTGTTACCGGCGAAAGGCAGCCGCAGCAGGCAGATGTAACGGGCCAGGTACTCGGCCTCGGGGGTGGGGACAGTCCCCACGGCGACCTCCCCCGAAGGGCCGTCGGGGACGATAAGGGTTTTCATCCTGCGCCGGTAGCGGCACACGCGGAAGATGAAGGGCACGGCGACGCAAAGGACGGCCGCCAGGATAACAGATAAAATAATTGCTTTGTCTGACATGATGGATTGTTTTTAATAGGTTGTAAATATTGGGTTCATAACTAAAAAATATCGGAGTTCCGTTTCTTGTAGAGTTCCGAAATTTCCTCCTGATAGGTCGCGAAATGCTGCTCCAGCACATTGTCCAGGTAGCTATACAGCGAGAGTTCGTTCTTACCGATAACCTGCACTATCCGGGTTATACGCTCGTGAAACTCCTTGCGGATATACACCGTTTTGCCGCTTCGGGTATTGGAGGGGGCGTTCCGGATAAAAAGACGCTCGTAATCCTGGCCTTTCCCTCTTCGGCGGCGTCCCTCCTCTTTCGTAGCCGGCGAGGCGGCGGCCTCGCCAGACGGTTCCGATAGAGCCGATGCCTCCTCCTCTTTTTCCGGCGTGTAAGGATGTAATGGCCGGTTTCGGCTTTTGGCCTGGCTGATGATGAAGGAAGCGTCCAAACCGTCGTCATGTTCTTTTCCGCTCATAAGATCCTACTTTAACAGTTCGATCAATTCATCCACGAGTTTATCCAGGTTGCTGCCCCGGATCAAAGAACGGTCTGCCGGGAAGAGCGTGGAGCGGAAGACAGAGCGACGGCTGGCGTTCTGCTCACGACGAAAACGCTTGGTGTCAGGCAGGAAGGTCTTCAGAACAGGAAGACCCAGCTCTTTCATTACCGCCTCGTAAACCTGATATAACTCTGTCTTTTCACGTCCGTCCACCATGTTCCATAGCATATACAGCCCTTTCATCCGGGACTTCTCGCGGCCCATGATATGCTCCTTTACCACAACCGCGTAATTCAGGGTGCTTTCCATGACAACCCGGTCGGCACTGATCGGGGCGACGAGATAATCCATTCCGGCCAGGGAATGAATCAGATCCTCGTTATTGATCGTACCGGGAAGGTCGAAGAACACATAATCGAAATCACCTTGCGGCAGGAGGTAGTCGGCATCGGCCAACGCCTCTTTCGTGTTGCTTTCCACGACAGGATAGGCTTTCTTTTGAAGCCGGGTGAATTGTTCGTAAGCTAACCTCTTGTAATGTTCGTCTTCGAGGGCAAGCTTCAGGTCACGTTCCCGCATCTCCACGATGGAGTGTTGGGGATAATCGCAGTCGATGACCGCGACATTGAAACCCTTTACATAGTGCAGGTAAGAGGCTGCCAGCACCGTGAGGGTGGTTTTGCCCGCTCCGCCTTTCTGGGTGGAGAAGGCCACGAATTTCGTTTTCTCTTTCATTGTTCCATGCGTTTTTAGTTATACAATCGGGTAATCGTTCATCTCTTCACGTATCCGGACAAGTGACGGCATGAGATTTTATGCTGGTATGCCGGCACGCATATATGCTGGTGCGCTGGCAGGCTGTTACGCCGGTATGCCGGTGCATGGGCGCGTGTCCGATTTTATACTCATGCGCAACCGCATTTGCTTATCCGGACAAAGACCCGCTTTTTCCTCTGCACACGATGTTTTCTGCATCCGTCCACACGTGTGCGGACAGGGGGATGTGTCATTGCCCGTATCCGTTCTCACGTGCAAAGTAAACCCTTAAAAACACGGGTTGTATGCTCTTTTTCCGCTATGGCCGCGTGTGGCATCAAAGTGGACGCAAGTGGCGTAATCGCTTGTAGTACAAGAGATTGAATAGGTCGGTATCTTTGCCTCGTGAACGATCCCGACGCTAATGAAGCCGTCCTTGCCCCGTTTTACGGCGGCTCTTTCAATGTTCTGTCCGCGAGCGGGCAGAAGGTATTTGCAAAGGGCAAATAGCAAGCTGTGTTTTCTGCTGCACGATTCTCGTTTTGCAGCAGAAAACAGCTTGCCCGCAAGGGGGAGAAAGCACCTCCGGAGTCGGTGCTTTTCAGAAGGGCGGCAGGCCGCGAAGGGATCGGAATTTTCAGGAACCGGTGGGGCTCTGGCCTCTCCTTAAAATTTCGATGCGATGGAAAAGAACAGAAAGCCCCGAGGGGGCAAAGGGGGACGACCCGCGAAAAACGACCCGGCCGTTTACCGCTTTTCGGTAAACTTTTCAGCCGTGGAACATGCCCGTTTCCTCGACCTTTACGAGCAGTCCGGGCTATTGTCCAAAGCCGCTTTTATCAAAGCGAGAGTGTTCAACGAGGCGTTCCGGGTGGTAAAGACCGACCGGGGAACGCTCGAATACGTGGCGAAGCTGACCGCTTTCCACGCCCAATTCCGTGCCGTGGGAACGAATTACAACCAGGTGGTGAAGGAGCTGCACGCGCATTTTTCCGAGAAGAAAACACTCGCGCTGCTCTATAAACTGGAGAGAGCGACACGTGAACTGGCGGCCGTCGGGCAGCAGGTCGTGTCGCTCTCCGAAGAGTTCAAACAGCGATGGTAGCCAATATCACCACCGGAAAAGACGTGTACGGCGCGCTGGCGTACAACCAGGAGAAAGTCGATCGGGGCGACGGGAAAGTACTGCTGACCCACATAGTGAGGGAGCCGGCGGATGGGCGCTTCAACGTGGCCGCGACGGCAGAAGACCTCCTGCGCTGGATGCCCTCGCACTACCGGACGGAAAAACCCGTCGTGCACGTATCGCTCAACCCGGCTCCCGAAGACCGCCTTGACGACGGGCAGCTCGCGGAGATAGCCGGGGCCTACATGGAGCGCATGGGCTGGGGAGGACAACCTTATATCGTATTCAAGCATACCGACATCGGACGGGAGCATATCCATATCGTGTCGGTGCAGGTGGCCCAGGACGGGCGCAAGATAAACGACAGCAGGCGCAACGAACGCAGCGTGGCCGTTACCGAGGAACTGGAACGGGAGTACGGACTGCATCCCGCCAAAGGGAGAAGGCGGGAGAAAGGGCAAGGGATCGTCCCCGCCGATTACACGCGGGGCGACCTGAAACGCCAGGTGGCAGCGGTAATAAAACCGGCCGTGGCGACATACCGCTTCCAGACCCTCGGCGAGTTCCGGGCATTGCTGTCCTTATATAATATAGGTATAGAGGAAGTCCGGGGAGAGCGGAACGGAACCCCCTACCGGGGATTGCTCTACACGCTGCTGGACGAGAACGGGGACAAGGCAGTGGCCGCGCCGCTCAAATCCTCACTGTTCGGTAAAGAGGTCGGGTATGACGGGCTGGAACGGCACATGGAGCGCAGCGCCGAACGGTTCGGGAAGGACGACACGAGGAGGCAAATCCGTGGCCGGGTCGATAAAGCGCTTCGGGGAGAACCCACGGAGGAAGAACTGCGCGAACGCCTGCGGGGAGCCCGGGTGGATCTCTACATACGACGCAACGAAAACGGCCGCATCGTGGGTGTGACGTTCATTGACCACGAAACACGGACGGTCGTGAACGGATCACGGCTGGGAAAGGCATACTCGGCCAACGCCTTCGAGCTGCGCTTCGGCGGAAAACGGAATCCCGGGGAAAACACGAGGGGCTTGTCCCCGAAACAAGCGCCTGCCGGACGGGACGGGCAACGGAAGCGGAATACCTCACGACGGAGGAAAGTATAACATCTCAATTATCATTCATTTATTAAATCTTACGGTTATGCAACAGGAAGACGACCTTCGGGGTCTTGCTAAAACAATGGATTTCATGCGGGCATTGAGTATCTTGTTCGTGGTTATCAACATCTACTGGTTCTGCTACGGGCAGATACGGGAATGGGGAATCAATATCGGCGTGGTCGATAGGATTCTGCTGAACTTCGACCGCACCGCGGGGCTGTTCCGGAATATACTATGGACGAAACTTTTCGCCGTAGTGTTCCTCGCCCTTTCATGCCTCGGGACAAAAGGAGTAAAAGAGGAGAAAATTACCTGGCGGAAAATCACGGCATCGCTGGCCACGGGAGGCGTGCTGTTCTTCTTCAACTGGTGGCTGCTGGACTTGCCGCTGACGGCAGCGGCGAACGCGGCTTTCTACATACTGACCCTATCGGCCGGGTATATCTGCCTCTTGATGGGCGGCGTGTGGATGTCCCGCCTGCTGAAGAACAATCTCATGGATGACCCTTTCAACAACGAGAACGAATCATTCCAGCAGGAAACACGCCTGATCGAGAACGAGTACTCCATAAATCTGCCGACGAAATTTTACTATAACAAACAGTGGAACAACGGGTTCGCCAACGTTGTAAACCCGCAAAGGGCTTGCATCTGCATGGGAAGCCCGGGCAGCGGGAAGAGTTATTGTGTTGTAAACCAGTTTATTAAACAGCAAATCGAAAAGGGCTATACCCAATACATCTATGACTACAAGTTTCCCGATCTTTCGGAAATCGCTTACAACCACCTGCTGAATCACCAGAAAGGTTATAAGAAAATCCCGACTTTCTACGTCATAAATTTCGACGACCCGCGCCGCTCGCACCGCTGTAACCCCATTCACCCGGACTTCATGACCGATATTTCGGACGCCTACGAGAGCGCCTATACCATCATGCTCAACCTGAACCGAAGCTGGGTGCAGAAGCAGGGCGATTTTTTTGTGGAAAGCCCCATTATCCTTTTTGCGGCCGTGATCTGGTTCCTGCGCATCTACGACAACGGGCGGTATTGTACCTTCCCGCACGCCATCGAGTTCCTGAACAAGCGGTACGAGGATATTTTCCCGATTCTGACATCCTACCCGGAACTCGAAAACTACCTCAGCCCCTTTATGGATGCCTGGCTCGGAGGCGCTCAAGACCAGCTCCAGGGCCAGATAGCATCGGCCAAAATTCCGCTTTCCCGCATGATTTCGCCCC
>OMCU01001365.1_pt1 | contig 10086 bp, 8 predicted proteins | sample 1645081 | NCBI WGS metagenome assembly OMCU01 (sample SAMEA103958122, study PRJEB25191) | human gut metagenome | biome: human-associated habitat [ENVO:00009003]; feature: intestine environment [ENVO:2100002]; material: feces | place: Germany | collected 2013/2015 | reverse complement strand
GATCTTTTGTTTGATGTTATTATTTGTACCTTCTGTCTGCTCACAAAACAAGATACAAAATGCCCACTGGCCCTTGATAAAGAAAACCAGACCTGTCTGATCGGACGAAAACCATCCCAAATGTCGAAACTGGATTTATTGCAGTCTGTAATGATTTTTCCATTCGACATAATGAATTTGAAGGGCAGAGATAGGAAATACGTTGCCTTTGATCAAATCGCCCTATAAGAAATCCCAAAAAGCAGTTTATTATCATTCTATTAGATTTCGATCTATGGATAACAGTGTCATAAATCACCAGATAGAATGCTATGCGTTTTTATAGTAGTTGTTCCTCCCGATCAATTTCTATTTGATTCATAACATCCTGATAAATCACAAAATGAGGTGTTTTTTATGACAATGGCAAAGAAGCTCCCACTTTTAGCACCTTCCATTCATACGTTTGAAGTGAATGGAACGTACACGGATTGCGAAGCGAAGCGTACTGTATTTATGGCAATTCAAAAAATGGTATCCGCTGGAAAATACTATCGGATTCCGTATCATGGCTCCTCGAAAAAAGGCTACTCTTATAAAAGAAAGGATGGTGGTTTGACCATCACATTGGCAGATTATCCAGATTTTAAGAAGCGATACATAACGTTATCTGGTGTGAACCTCGCTCGGATCGCAGGTGATCCATCTCGTTTAAGTTTAACAGACTTATCACCAGAAGGTTTGGTCATGCAAGAGCAGGCATTTCTGGATGAATTGGAGCAGCTTGGACTCCTTGAAATTGAGGAGTCTGTTAAATGGAAAATGCATCGGTTGGATATTACACAAGACTTCTATGTGAAATGCGATCCCTCGCTGATGGTAAAAATTATTCGTTATGCAGGAAGCGTTGACCCGTACAGGAAAGGTCGCGCACTGCACTATAACCAGCACAATGAGATTCGAAGCTGTAAATTCGAAAAAACGTGGTACGATTTTGCACTCTATGACAAGCATCAGCAGCTCTTGAATTGTGAAAAGGAGAGCTATCCGATTTCTCCAGATGATTTGGAACGCTCAAAAAATCTGATTCGATATGAAATTCAATTAAAGCGCCCCAGTCTGAAAGAATTTGAACACGATAAGTTGGAATCTTCAAAACTCCGGTTTAGGAATCATGCGCTGTTTCATTATTTTGATAAAATCAGCGATGATATTCCGTTCTTTCTATATCGGTATGCCGTCGATTTTTTTGGCAAGCATTCGTGGTATAACGTTCCAACTGCCCTGAAAGCCGTACAAATGAGCAACCTTGATAACGATACCAAAGAACTTGTCAGTGCGTATATCGAAGCGCAGGATGAGCCGGAACTGACTGATAAGATACATCATAAAAAGAAAATCGCAAAGACTTTGGAAAAATTAGAGATCAACGACGTGATCATCCCTTGCCGCATCCTGAACGATCGTCAATGCGGCAGATTTCCATGTGCGCCCTTATGCACAAGGATACAAGGGCTTTGAGCGAACAAAAAATGATCCGTGCAAAACAGAACGAAAATTCACCAGAATCACAAGAATGGAGTTGATTTTCAATGCTAGACAACTATCCCGATGTCCTGAGCTTCCGGCAGGTCATGGAAATTACGCATGTTGGCAGAAATCTACTGCTGCGTCTTCTGAACAGCGGCGAAATTCCCGCCTTCAAGATGGGGAAACTCTGGAAGATTTACAAACAAGACCTGATTCAGTATATAAGCCAATGTCAGTAAGCCGTATCCTTCGTTTGGGGCAAAAAGAATCCCGTTGGACTCCGCAACAGGAATCCAGCGGGATTTAATCTTATTGATTTTTAATGCGTTCGTCTCAAATTTCAAGAAGGATTTTTACGTCTTGCACTTTCATTAAAATTGTATTTGGGCACCGTTGTTTGCTGCGATTTTCACTACTTCATCGACATACGGCTCTGCTTCATCGTCCGTTTCCGCATAGCCTCTGCACTGCCATCATAGATTTCAAATCGTTCTTTCATGATGTTTCCTCCCATCTCAATGGATGAACAGCTTTTTCAGAATCGCCACTGGAATCAAAATCAGTCCCAGCAGCACACCAAGAACAAATCTTGTCAGGAAGATATCCTTTAATGACCCGATCTGAATCTTGTTAGCATAGATCGTCTGTTCAACCGCCCAGTAGCTCAGCACACAATACAAAATAAAGACAAGCATTTCCATAGTATTTTTTCCTTAATCGATGTGCCACAAATAACCTCCGCTTTCTTTTAACCAAAAAGTGGAGGTTATTTCCTATTACTGAGCCGATTTAATCGTAATCACGGGATTGTCATTCGCACACAGGTACGACAGAAGTTTTGTCATATCTTTCCCCGAAATCTTGATATCTCCATATCCTGAGTTCATATTACCATTTTCGCCCACACCGTCGATGAATAATGCTGAACCCGCATACGGAGTTGCACTATATGCACTTAATCCATCTCCGTTGAATCCAAAACAGATGCAGGCATTGGACGAGCCTTTTGAGAATTTCGGATACATATTTTCTGCTCCACCCTTGTCGGCCCAGTCTTTGTACGGATCATTTTTAGATTGAAGGGTATTATAGTAGATAGACTCCGGGTCACATACCCAAACGCTGTCTTCCTTAATTATTTTAGAGTACAGCATCGTATTTTTTTCTTTGGTAGAGAAAGCAAAGCAGATTGGGAAAGTTCCTTCCGGGGTCATATGGTCGCCTTCCGTTTTATCAGTAGTAAGTCCATTTGCACCAATTGCTGCTGTAGTGCTTAGGTCTTTTTCCCACTGACCATCCCGGTACGACCAAAGGGTTAAAGTTGCATTGCTGCCTGTGGCTTCTACAAGGATTTTCTGCCAAGTGCCGTCTTTCTCACAACCAGAAACTTCGGGCGGGATAGCGTCAGATTGAATAGATGCCGCCGTATTACTGTTTTCAGCAGTTTCCGTCTGCGTCGTATTGGCACTGGTATCGGAATCATCCAGAGCAAACAATTCTTCCAACGAAATCTTATCTGATGCCAGCAACGATGCTGTTGCAAGATTTGAATAGATCAACTCCTCATCAGGTGCTTCATTGTCAAACGTTCCCTTTTTCCGTATTGTACCATCCTGATTATAAAGGATTCCCTTTCCGTTATATTTATCCTTCTTCCACTCACCATCATAGGCAAGCCACCCATCTGATGCATACAGCTTTCCTTTTCCTTCTATAGAACCTTTCTTCATTTCCCCTTCGTATTTGATGTGTGGAATCAAAACTCTCTGGTTAAAATCCACCGTTGTACTGGGGGATTCATATAGATTTACGGTCACAATTAATTTGAGCACTCTTTTTTGGGGAAGAAGAAGATCAATTTGCCTTACCAATTCATCTTCGCTCCATTTTTCGCTCATCTCATCGATGTAATCCCAAAATTTATACAGAAAGAAATTACCAACAGCCTGACAGTCATTGTCGTAATAGGTCGTCATTTTTCCTGTAGCCATATTTTTTTCATAGTTTCCAGCATGGGCTAGGTAATGAACTAAGCCATCGTATGTAAACGAAATCCCTTTTCCTTCAATCTTTCCATCCTTAAATTTTCCAACATATTGCAGCGATAGTCCGTTCCGAGTACTATATGCGAACAATGCTCCGTTTCCATTCGGTTTATTTTCTTTCATTCCTCCATAATAAAATAGGATCTCTTCATAATCGCCAATACGATCCTTGGGCAGCGAAGACACTTCCATGTACTGACGTTCCGACTCCATAGTGAGCAGCGTCTTCACAATTCCAGAGTCAGTTTTCACATCCATCCGATAAAAATCACTGTCGCTCATCACATCCTTGCCTTGCAATTTCAGCAGTTTTTCAACAAAAAGCCGTGAAACGTCAGAATCTTTGAGCGCTTGTTCCAACGTCATTTCCGTCACTGTCTGCGAAGTGTTTTCACCATAAATTATATTGATAGCTTCCGCATATTGTGCTACAGAATCTTTATAATAAGGATTTTCCGACTTGTTGTATGTACTGCTGGCTTTTTCAAGGTTTTCCAATGTGTAAACAAGCTCTTCCTCCGGTTTCACTTCTTCTGCTTCCGAAGCCGCAACGCTCATTTCCGATGTAGCGGTTACAGATGCCGCATCAGACGAGGAAGGTTTCTTATCTGAATCGTTGTCAGACGAAGAGCCTCCAAACAAACCAATCAGGATGAAAAGCACAACAAATACAACCAGACACCCGCACCCTGTCTTTGCACATCCTTTTCCACTTGATGTCTTTTCTTTATCTTCAGGGGTCGGATCAACTGGCGCAGCACATGTTTGTTCATCTCTCGACTGCGCAGAATGTGTTTGAGCACCCTTGGGCGGTTCTGGTTCTGAATAAGAAGTCTTCTGCTCTGTCTTTTCCTGACGATAGTAAATTTGGTCATACTGCCAGCGCTTGTCTTTATCAGACAATATCTCGTATGCCTCATTGACATCTTTCATCTTTTCCTGTGCAGCTTCTTCCTGTCCAGGATTCAGATCTGGATGATATTTCTTTGCCAGTGCCTTATATGCCATTTGAATCACTTCTGTTGATGCATCTGGCGCTACCTGCAATATTTTATAGTAGTCCTTCATAATTTTCTCCATGATACTCATCCCCAAGAATCGTCTGCATTTTTCACAGTATCATCTTATAGTCATTTAGCACTTACGAAATCATAAACACAACTATCAAAGTCACCATAAGGCCGTTTAACACAAGTCCAGCGATTGCTATATTCTTTTTAGTAGATTTCAGCGCTTGAACGCCAAAAACCATTCCAAGTACCATCATAAGCAGCGTTATTATAAGACCCGCCGCCCCCATCATAAATGTTATCCATATCAGAATTCCAAGAATCAAGCTGGCATATGCTTTATATGTAGGATTTGTTTTTCGTTCTTCTTTCTTTCGTTCCTTTTCAAGGCGCTTTGCTTCTGCTGCTTTTTCTTTACGAGCTTCTTCTTCGGCTTTTGCCTGCTTTTCTGCTTCTAGCTTTGCCTTTGCCTCAGCTGCTTCCTGCGCCTGTTTTTCCGCTTCTTCTTTCGCTCTCTGTGCAGCCTCCGCCTTTGCTTTGGCATCAGCCTCCTGTTTTGCTTTCAATTCAGCGTCTTTTGGGTCATTTGACTCAGTCTCTGTTTCTTTAGCCAACTCCTGCTTTTTGCCACATTCATCGCAGAAAAGTGCATCATCTTCCAGTTCAGCACCACAATAAATACATTTTTTGCTCATTTTTCAAACTCCTCTCACATAATTAATCTTCTACTTTTGCTCCACAGGCAGAGCAAAACTTTTTTCCCGGCTTTATCTTATTTCCGCATTTGGGGCAAATACGTTCTTCATTAAATGCAAATCCACACCCCAAACAGAACTTAGCATTTTTCTTGTTTGCTTTTTTGCAAACTGGACAGTACTTTTCCTCCAGAGTTTTTTCATTGGAAATCTGCTCCGTTTTGGGCGAATTTTTTTGCGTCATGCTTTGCTCTGCGACTTTGTGTATAGCTTTCTCTGTTTCTTGCCCTACTTTTCTTTTCTGACCATTCTCTTCTTGTTGAATCTGTCTCACCAATTCACTGCCTTCCCCTACTGGAATTCGGCTCAGTTCTCGAAGATTCAGCAAAAACTGGCAAAGTATATCCTCCATCGCAGGAAAAACAACAACATAGTCGCCAATGCGGACTCCATCCTGAATATAAATGTCTTCATCGCAGAACTCATCCCATGAAATAAAGCCGATCTTCCATACATCTCGAAGATAAATTCCCTCTGTTCCAATAGCCAAGCCTCTCATATTCTTTTTAAAATGACCCAAAAGATTTGCTGCCAAAACAAAGTAAATTTTTTCAGAAGATGGCATCTCAAAGGATTCTCTTGCAAAATTCAGTTCCTGGCTTGGTGCAAGTTCTTTGCCACCGTTCATTAGAACATCCTTTGGCCATGTTGTCAGTTTTGTGCTGTAATGTACGAAAAGCGACCACGGAAAAGAAATCATCTTAATTTTGCCATCGTCCACAAAAGCAGTCTCTTTATTTAGAATATGAGCCCCGCCCAAATCGATTGTGGCATAGCCAAGGTTATACTGTTTATTTATGGCAAGAGCCTCTCTTTCCTGTGCATACACTGCAAGTTTCAGGTAATTACCCGCCTTGTCTGGATTCTTCTCAATTCCTTCTTGGCCTCCTTTTAGTAGGTATTTTCCATAACATGTCATTGCATCTGGTGCACATTTTTCAGCCGCATATATTAAATATTTCACTCCCTTTTCGTTTGGTTCATCGCCAACCAGCATTGTAAGGAATCTTCCTGCTGTCGCAACCGCAGAAATACATGCATTTTCTTTTTCTGCTAACCTAATAATGTCGTGTCCTGCACCATATCTTGGAGTTCTATCATGAGCCGCATCTAGTTCATATTTTAAATAGCTCTTCAGGTACTCGGCATAATCCATTTTATCACCAAATTTATCCACTTCCAGAAGCACCCTGTCAAAAACTTCTCGCTTATCCTTATCAATAGTCTTTTCTAGGACATCATAGCGATAATATTGCGTAAGAGCAAACTGTGCAATTGGATCATTGGCGTTAGCTGCCTTCCAAAGATAACCCAATTCTCCTTGCATAGCATAAATTCGATAGCATGCATACGTCTGCTTAAACTCTTCCTCGCTTTTTGGAGATTTTATATCGGTAACCACCGAACTGTTTAAAAGAGCTTTATTATTTGCATTTTCTTCAATCAGTGAATCTTTACACAGCTTTTGCAAATCCTTCATAAAATCCATAAGAGTTACTTCTTGTTCCTGATCAATGAAAGTATACTCCCCGATATGCAATCCTCCCTCTTGATAAATTTTCAGCTTAACAAATTTTTTCCACGGAATACATCCTGCTGTAAGGAAACCACTTTTCGCATAAAAGCCTGCAGCACCAATGGCAAAACCGGTCATCCCATCTTTGAAATGAGAAAAAATATCCATAGAATATGCCATGTAAACCTTTTCCTGCGCTGGAATCTTACATGATTTTCTAACATTAGATAGCTGTGTGCTCTGCAAAAGTTCATTGCATTCATTCAAAAGAAGATCTATTCCTCTTAAGTTGCCTCTATATTTATTTATTACAACCCTTGGAAAAACAGTCATCTGTATAGTTTCACCATTCGTAACAAAGCATTTTTCCGTTGTAATCTGCTTATATTTCCCCAAAGTGCTGTCAAGCATTATATTTACCGGATAGCCCAAATTATATTTTTTATTAAGGTTTAATGCCTTTACCTCTCCCGCAAATGTAGCCGAACGCAAATAACAGTATCCTTTTTCACTTGCAACTCGATCATCTTTCGCTTTTAAATACAATGCTTCTCCGCAGATTGCCATTGCTACCGGATCATGTTGTTCCGCTGCCAACTTTAAATACGGCATAGCAGAATTCAAAGAATTTCCTTCAAGATAATATGTTCCAATCCTCCTTACTGCTGCAATGCATGGTTTTCTCTTATCAGCCAAATTTCGAATTGCTGTCATGGCACTATTTGCTTTATCTCTAGCACCCGCATCAATTATAGTAACTTCTGGTTTTATGAACATTTCAAAGCGAAACAAAAATTCCAAATACAGTCTGAAATCGCTTTCATTGGTTCTTTCTTCTGTCAAATAAAACATTACTCCATGCAAAAATTTTTCATCGCAGTATTTGATTGCATCTGGAAGAATGACTTCTCGACAATATTTTTCCAATACATATTGAGCTGCTGCATTGTTAAGGTCTGCCGCTTTGAGCACTTCTGCCATCTTTCCCTGCATAACTTGATCTGTATAAAACGAATACTCATCACAGAACTCTGTATATTCCAAAATCTGCTCTTTGCAGCATTCAGCATATTCCATAAAATCAGCAGTATTAAAAAACGGCATATCTGCCTTGATTTTATTCAAAATCTGAATCAGCTGTGGGTACAATGTTAATATCTGATCCGGTGATTTATGGACTTCATCTAGCTTTAGGTTCAGCCACGCCATCGCACATTGATTAAGTTCATCATTGAAATCAGCCAAATCAAAAAGAGGGTTATCTTCTTTAACTTCATTCGCAATCTGAAGCATTTGCTGATATAGCATCGGAGCTTTATCAGGCGATTGATGAAGTTCTTCCAACTTTTTCTTCAGCTGATTCCTTGCTATTTGGTTAATCGCGTCTTCACACGATTCCCGCACTTCAAAGAAATCTATAGCTTTAAATAGATCTTGCAAAAGCTGTGCATTTGTACCCTCGTAGTTTTTCAGTATTTTTCCAATACTATAAATTTCAGCATAATAAAGTGCCTTGAAGGGATTTGCTTGAATCCCTTCAATATCTGCGTTTAATACATCTTCATATGCCTTCTGAATTTCCTGATCTGTGTGTTCTCGATTACATACTGAATCAAATACACTCTTGATGTTCTCTCGGCGCGTATCGATTTTTACTGTATCAAAATTGTATTCCTTCAGCAATCCGTGCTCCACTAAAATCCGTGCCTCAATCATTTTCAAGATATATGCATGGTCTTTTAATGCTTCTTCAAAGCACATCATCGTATTAACAGGATTGGCAAGCTTTTCCTTTCCTGTCCGTCCGCCCTGAAGATAATCCCTTCTATACTCAGAATAGAATTTCAGCGGTTCTTTTCCTTTCAGAGATGTATGCTGAATCTTTCCGTAGTAATCTGATTCTCTAATATCATAAATTTTTCTTGACAGCAAGCGTTGAAAGGCAATTCTGTTTGTCTGTTCCACCAAATTGTCGTAAAAAGGATAAACTTTCTTCATCACGTCTTCCATTACGGCAATTTGTGCGTTCTGATAGAATTTTCTGAATTTTTCTCCATTGGCCTTTCCTATGTCATTATAATAACTGGTCATTGCAATTTTATCTTTGATTTCTTCTGAAAATTCCAGATTTCGATTGCCCAGTTTCAATACTACTTTTTTCTCTGGTTGAACAAGCTCTTCCTTCGGAACCATAGGCGTTTTTTCCACCTTGGAATCCTGCTCATTCTGACCTGCTTCCTGAACGGACTTTGGTTCTACTGAAGCTGTTGCCTCATGCGCTGATGTATCAATCAAAACTTTTGCTCCACATTGAAAGCAGAACTTTGCGTTATCCGGCAATTTTGCACCGCATTGCATACAAAACATAAAAGTGCCTCCATCTTCTAATATATTCATTTACTTTTATCAAGAAAGACAAATTTAACGCCCACTATTACGATTTATCTTGTTAAAATTATACGATTTATAGAATTACCTGTCAAGCCATCCGCCCTTAAAATCGTAAGTAACACTACGATTTATCCAAGGAGGTCTATGACATGGAACGCGAGAAGCCAAACTTTGACATTCTGGGAAGGATTGACCGGGAGCGGTTGGCTCGTGGATGGTCTGAATACACACTTGCCGAGAACTCTGGTCTGACGCAATCCACCTTATCAACGTGGCGCAGACGAAACCTTCAGCCTAACGTGACCTCAATTGAAAAAATATGTCACGGCCTTGGTATCACACTCTCGCAATTTTTTGAAGAGGACGCTGCCGTTCACCATTTGACAGAGGAGCAGAAATCCCTTTTGACCATCTGGGATAGCCTTTCGCCCTCGCAAAGAATCGCTATTTTGGATTTGATTCGGGCATTTCTGCCTGAATAAAGCAAACCCTTACAAAAAAGAAGGATGCCCGGCGACCACTGCGTCACCTGACATCCTTCTTCATTAGATAAAGGACTTCAGAACTTTTTTCAGTGCTTCACGCTGTTCCGGGGTTATGCGATTCAACAAATTCAAAAATTCCTGTTGTTCCTCTTTTGTAAATTCGCTATGGGGTTCATCTTTTACACGTTTTTCGTTTTGCATAACAACTCTTCCTTTTTAAGTTTTCCCTCGTCAGTCAACTCAGCCCGAATCTGCCGCTTATATTTATAATAGGTATTCCGGGCAAGCCCAGTCAATTTCATGCACTCCATGTCATCCAATGTGCCGCCAAAGGTCTTGCAGTGGGTGCGGATGATCTGCTTGGCTTCTCTGGCT
>OMCU01001361.1_pt1 | contig 10097 bp, 5 predicted proteins | sample 1645081 | NCBI WGS metagenome assembly OMCU01 (sample SAMEA103958122, study PRJEB25191) | human gut metagenome | biome: human-associated habitat [ENVO:00009003]; feature: intestine environment [ENVO:2100002]; material: feces | place: Germany | collected 2013/2015 | reverse complement strand
TATCGCCGTAGGCGTGGCGGGCGATGGTGATGGGCGCCTCCCAGTTCTTCACAACCGGGTGGATCATGGGCAGGACAATGGGCGCCCGGAAGGCGGTGCCGTCCAAAATCGCCCGGATGGTGCCGTTGGGGCTCTTCCACATCTCCGTCAGCTGGGGGTACTCCTCCATCCGCTGGCGGTTGGGGGTGATGGTGGCGCACTTCACCGCCACGCCCAGGCGCTTGGTGGCGTTGGCGGCGTCGATGGTCACCTGGTCCCGCGTCTCGTTCCGATGGAGCAGGCCCAGGTCATAGTACTCCGTTTTCAGGTCCACGAAGGGCAGGATCAGCTTTTCCTTGATCCAGGCCCACAGAACCCGGGTCATCTCATCGCCGTCCATCTCCACCAGGGGGGTGGTCATCTTGATTTTATCCATGGTCTCAACCTCGCCAATCATTAGAAATTTCGGAGCCCGGCGCAGCCGGACCACTTTGAATCATTTTCGCCAGGGCACCCTCCAGAGGGGCCTCTCTCGCCCCTCCGGGGCAATTCCCCTTCTGTGCCTGCCGAAAATGCTTTGACCTAGCCGCCCTGGGCGGTGCCTCCAGTGACCGATGTCACTGGGAAACAGCCAAAACGCCGCCTGTGGCGGAAAAGTGAGGCTGTTTCGAGACAGCGGCACGATTGACGGCCCAGACAGGGCCGGGAATCATAATGCTGCAACGGCAGAGGCAAATGGGGGATCTGAAGAGGGGAGGAAGTCCCCTCTTTAATTACGCTTGGCGTAATAGTTCATCAGGCATCCGTCGAGAATGATTTCCTTCTCATCGTCCGTCAGGCCTTTCACATGGAGCATCAGGCCCTCTACGGCGCCGTCCGTCCTGATGACCCTAGCCGGGATATCCTCAATGCCGTTCTCAATGGCCTGGCGGATGCCGGGGACGAACACACAGTCGCCGGGGGCGTAGTCAAAGGACGTGCCCGCGTCCAGTGTGAAGGGCAGGATTCCCCAGTTGATGCAGTTGGAGCGATACCGCTTGGTGGCGAACTCATAGCAGATGTTGGCAAAGCCCCCCAGCACCTTCTGGCAAGAGGCCGCCTGTTCCCGGGCGGAGCCGTCGCCGGGCTTGTTGGCAAAGACACAGGAGCCGAACTGAGTGGTTTTCACCAGCGCGGAGCCGTCGCCCACCTTGTCCAGAATGGCGGTGAGCTTCTCCGGGGCGTCCCCCCCCAGCCGTTCCGCCTCAATCTCCGCCACGGCCTTGGCCCGGCCCACGTAGGCAGGCTCCCGGCGGGACAGGGTGAACTCCGCCAGACGCAGGGGGTTGGAGCGATAGGAGGAGGTCTCGCCGGAGGGGATCAGCTCGTCGGTGGTGGTGACGGGATCATGGATCACGGCGGCCAGCTCCACCAGCAGGTTCTCGGTGAGATTGTACATCTTGGGCCAGTCGGTGATGTTGGGGCCCATCACCAGCTCCACGCTGGGATCGGCCTTGCCGAAGCCGTAGTACAGGCGGTTGTCATACACTTCCTTGTCGAAGTGATACTCGTGGTGGACGGGGGTATAGTCCACGTCGGTGGCGGCGGTGATGCGTCCGCCATTGGCGGCGGTGGCGGCGATGGACCGGGCGTCCATCAGGCACACGGCGGCGAACTGTCCCTCGCCGGGCTTGGAGCCCTCGCGGTTGGGGAAGTTGCGGGTGGTGTGCCGCAGGGACAGGCCGTTGTTGGCGGGCACGTCCCCTGCGCCGAAGCAGGGACCGCAGAAGCTGGGCTTGATGATGGCGCCGGAGGCCAGCAGGTCGGCGGTGGAGCCCACCTTCATCAGCTCCAGGGACACGGGCACGGAGGTGGGGTACACGTCGAAGCTAAAGGCGCCGGAGCCGGTATAGTGGCCGCGGACGATATCCGCCGCCTCGGTGATGTTGTCAAACAGACCGCCGGAGCAGCCGGCGATGACGCCCTGGTCGGCCCAGACGGCGCCGTCGTGGATCTTGCCGGTGAGCTGGGGATTGGCCTTGGGGAAGCGGCGCTTGGCATCGGCCTCCACCTTCTGCAGCAGCTCCTCCGCGTTCTCCAGGAACTCGTGGATGGTCCAGGCGTTGGAGGGATGGAAGGGTAGGGCGATCATGGACTCCATCCTGCTCAGGTCGATGGTGATCATCTTGTCATAATAGGCGTCCTGGCCCGGGTGCAGGGGCTTGTAGTCCTCCGGCCGCTTGTGGGCCTCATAGAAGCCCTGGGTGACCTCGTCGGTCTCCCAGATGGAGGACAGACACGTGGTCTCCGTGGTCATCACGTCGATGCCATTGCGGAAGTCGATGGGCAGGCTCTGGATACCGGGGCCTGCAAACTCCAGAACGCAGTTGTTCACAAAGCCGCTTTCAAAGGTGGCCTTCACCAGGGCGATGGCCACGTCGTGGGGGCCAATGCCCTGCCGGGGCTTGCCGGTGAGATACACCAGCACCACCTTGGGCATGGGGGTGTCCCAGGTGTTCTTCAGCAGCTGCTTGGCCAGCTCCGGGCCGCCCTCGCCCACAGCCATGGTGCCTAGGGCGCCATAGCGGGTGTGGGAGTCGGAGCCCAGGATCATGGAGCCGCACTTGGCCATCTGCTCCCGGGCGTAGGAGTGGATCACGCTCTGGTTGGCGGGGACGTAGATGCCGCCGTACTTCTTGGCGGCGGACAGGCCGAACATATGGTCATCCTCGTTGATGGTGCCGCCCACGGCGCACAGGCTGTTGTGACAGTTGGTCAGAGCATAGGGAATGGGGAATTCCTTCATGCCGGAGGCCCGTGCCTGCTGGATGATGCCCACATAGGTGATGTCGTGGGACACCATGGCGTCAAACCGGATGCGCAGCTGCATGGGATCCGGGGACTCGTTGTGGGCCTGCAGGATCTGCCAGGCCATGGTCCGGCGGCGGGCTTCCTCCCGGTCGGTAGCTGCCGTCTCCTGGGGGACGCCGTTTACCAGGTACATGCCGTGGTCGGTGAGCTGGATCATAATGGATATACCTCCTACACATTTCCTCTGCGGCGGGCGCAGAGTCCTTCTTTTTCTGGTCCATGTTAAATGTAGCACACCCGCCCGGGGTTGTGAATCGGTTTTCCGCAAAAATCCCGCCCGGGGCGCATTTTCTCCATTAAGCACATGAAAACACCGAATGGTTTGGTAAAAATGCGTTCCGTGCAGGGCAGACTTGCAAAATGTTTCGTCAGAATAGAATCTGTAGCCCGGTTTACAAAATCACAAGGCGGGCGTCCGGTTTCATACTGCAAAACCGGCAAGGGAAATTGCACAAATTTTCCGTCTTAAGGACAAACTTGCGACACCTGTGCGTATGTGACAAACAAAAAGAGGGGGAATACACGATTCCACACTTTAACTTGACAAAGGGATTGGCGTATGATAAGCTGATAAGAGTTTACAACACGTCAACTATATAAAGGAGGTCATTTGATATGCGTGTTCGCGATATGGAGATCGGTGAGGTGCAGGAGCGGTTTGCCAACCTGGTGTGGGACCACGAGCCCATCCCCTCCGGCCAGCTGGTGAAGCTGTGCGAGCAGGAACTGAACTGGAAAAAGCCTACCACCTACACGGTGCTGCGGAAGCTGTGCGAAAAGGGGCTGTTTCAGAATGTGAACGGAGTGGTGTCCTCGGTGATGAGCCGGGAGCAGTTCGCCTCCCGCCGCAGCGAGCAGTTTGTGGACAACGCCTTCCACGGCTCCCTACCGGCCTTTGTGGCGGCCTTTACCGCCCAGAAGGGCCTGTCTGCCCAGGAGGCGGAGGAAATTCAGCAGATGATCGACAAATTCCGGAAGGAGGAGTGACCGTGCTGAGCCGGATCTTCCTGGCGGTGGCGGGTATGAGCGCCAACGCCGGACTTCTGGTGCTGGCCATCCTGGCGGTGCGGCTGGTGACCCGGCGGCGGATGCCCAAGTGGGGCAACTGCCTGCTGTGGGGGCTGGTGGCGGTGTGCCTGATGTGCCCGGTGCTGCCGGAAAGCGTTCTCAGCGTCCGGCCCCAGCCGGGGCAGGCGGCGCTTCCCGCCGCCGCGGCCATGGAGACGGCCTCCCCCGGAGCGGGGATCACCCTGACGGACCTGGCCTGGGTATGGCTGGTGGGCATGGCGGCGGTGCTGGGCTGGGCGGCTGTGAGCTATCTGCGGCTGCGGCGGCAGGTGGCGGCCTCCATCCGGGTGGGGAAGCAGGTTTACCTCTGCGACGACATCTCCTCCCCCTTTATCCTGGGCATTTTCCGGCCCCGGGTGTATCTGCCCTCGGGGCTGGAGGGGGAGACCCTGCAAAGCGTGCTGCGCCACGAGGGGGCCCATCTGCGCCGCCGGGACCACTGGTGGAAGCCGCTGGGCCATCTGCTGGTGGCGGTATACTGGTTCCACCCCCTGATCTGGGCGGCGTATGTCCTGCTGTGCCGGGACATTGAGCTGGCCTGCGATGAGCGGGTGGTGCGGGATATGAACCGGGCCCAGCGGGCCGCCTATTCCCAGGCCCTGCTGGACTGCGCCATGCCCCGGCGGCGCAGGCTGGTGCTGTGTCCCCTGGCCTTCGGCGAGGTGGGGGTCCGGGACCGGGTGAAGTCGGTGCTGCACTATCGCCGCCCCGGGGTGTGGCTGTCGGCGGCGGCGGTGCTGCTGTGCGCCGCGCTGGCTATGACCTTTCTCACGGAGCCAAAGCCCGCCCGGACCGGGGTATCCCCGGAGGCCGCTTCCGGTCAGACGGACCCCGACCGGCTCCAGGAGGTCAGCTCCAAGGTCCTGATCGTCTCCTCCACCCTGGACCCCGCCGCCCAGCGGATCAGCTACACGGTGCAGCTGACGGAGGAGCCGGAGGACTGGATCGCCCAGAAGCAGTGGTACGGCGTGGCCAGCTACGCCGACGTGGAGATCTTCTACCCCGAGGCGGGGTCTTACTATCGGCAGACGGATGTGCCCCATCTGCGGTTTTATGAATGGGGCCTTGCCGACCAGCCCACGGACCTGGAATCCCAGCGGCCGGACACGGGCACCCGATACAATGACTACATCGTGGATTCCGTAACGGTGCTCAGCGTGGACGGGGTGCAGCACTCGACCTTCCGCCGGGTGGGCCAGTCCCTGCTGCTGGAGGAGGACACGCATTACTCCGGCGGCAGCGTGTCCTTCCAAGCCTGGCTGCAATAAGATTTATTACATAACGGAAATCAAAGAAGGGGGAAAGGCCGTATGTTTGCCAGACACGGCATTCAGAACGCCCTGCGCACCCGCAGGCGATCGGTGGCATTTCTGCTGCTGATGACCCTGCTGGTGACGCTGCTGGGCACATCCCTGGGGCTGAGCTTCGCCCTGCAGGAGACCCTGCGCCAATGCCGGGAGAATTATTCCACCATCGGACTGGTGGAGTATCTGGGCCCGGGCTATCCCTCCACCGCCCGGGTGGTGGAGGACGCCGGAGAGGTTCTGGCGGAGTTTGAAAGCAGGCTGGACCGGTCGGACCCGGCCCTGGTGGACTGGGAGCCCACCCGCATGGCCCTGGGCTATACCCCGGCGCTGGAGTCGCTGACGGACTACTCCGTGCTGGAAAACCGCTTTGCGCTGGTGATCCGGCTGACGGAGCAGGCCACCCGGCGCATCAAGGGCCAGGACCCGGATTTCTATCCGCTCCTGGACCCGGACGGTCAACTGGTCTGGCAGTGGGGCACGGGTACCCCGGACCGGGAAGTGAAGCTGCCGTATTACTATGCCAACGTCGTCGAGACCCTGTTCAGCGGCGAGCGGCTGGCTGCGAATCAGCCGGTGCTGCTGGACGTGCAGGAGGGCAGCAGCGCCGACCTGAGCCAGGATTACAATATGCCCTCGGACACCATCTGGAAGGCCGGGCACTACTATCTGGTCCAGGGGGTATACACGGAAAACAAGCTGCTGGGCCCGTCCTATAAGCAGCTGTCCCCCGCCCCCTATCAGGTCAACGGTGTGTCCCTGAGTCAGGTCAGCGCCATCGACATCACCCGGCCCGACGGCTCCTGCGCCCAGCTGGACGGCAGCACCGATATCGAGGCCGTGGGCCAGACCTTCCAGGTCACCAGCCACAGCCTGACGGCTCAGGCCACGGACCGCCCGGCGGACCTGCTGCCCTTCCAGCAGGATGAGCTGACCCTGGTCCAGGGGGACTATTACGCCGCCGGCAGCAAGGGCTGCTTGATTTCCCAGACGCTGGCCGATGACCTGGGGCTGGACGTGGGCGGCAGTCTGCCCCTGTCCCTGGCCGTCCGGGAGAACACCCTGGTCCCCTACAGCTATTGGAACAGTCAGGGCTTCGATGCCCAGGACACCTATACCGTCAGCGGCATTTTCTCCGCCAACGAGGAATACGACTCCATGGTGTATATCCCGGTGCGGGAGGATGTGGACATGACGGTGAACCACTGCTCCTATACCCTGGGGCAGCTGCAAATTCGGAATGGCCAGGCCCAGGCATATGTGGAGCGGCTGCAGCAGCTGCTGCCCGGCTCCGTCCAGATCACCGTATACGACCAGGGCTACACCGCCGTGTCCCAGTCTCTGGAGGATATGCTGCGGATGGTGCAGATCATCGCCGGGGTGTGCCTGGCGGTGGGTCTGGGCTTTTTGGTGCTGTTCGGCTATCTGCTGGTGTATCGCCAGCGGGGCGTGGGCCGCACCATGATCCGCGTGGGCGCTGCCCGGCGGAACGTGCATACCTATTTCCTGTTCTGCGCCGGAACGGTGGCCCTGCCTGCGGCGGTGCTGGGATGGATCCTCAGCCGGTGCGTGGGTCTGGGCGTTCTGAAGCTGCTGGAGCTGATGCTGGAAAACGGCGCGTCGGCGGAGCTGTATTTCAGCAACACCGCCCTGGCCATGCAGCGCACGGCCACGGAGTATCTGGCGGCCCCGGGCTGGGGGATCCTGGCCCTGATCGCCCTGGCCACCCTGATCCTGGCGCTGGTCTCCTGCCTGGTGTTCAGCGTGGTCAGCCTGGAGCGGCGGCATAAGCGCCGCCGGACCCGGCATACCGCCCAGGGCGCCCGGTCCCGGAGCCTGAAGGGCGGCGCGCTGACCTATGCCCGGCTTTCGGCCCGGCGAGGGGGCTTCCGGTCCCTGGTGCCGGTGCTGGCGGGCGTATGCGCGGCGGTGCTGTTCTGCCAGCTGACGGGCACCGTCACCCGCTATGACCATCAGCTGATGAAGCTGCGCTCGGACAGCTCTGTCCGGGGCTACCTGACGGATATCCGCGGCCAGTCCACCAGCGGGCTGGCCCTGGGCGACGGAGTGGTGGAGGGGATCAGCCAGATCCCCGGCGTGGCCGATGTGACCTATCTGACCACCGCGCCCTACTATTTCAACGGCTTCTACCGGGACGGCAAGTTCGCCGGAGGTCCCGGCCAGCGGGAGCAGCCCATTGGCTCCTTTGCCGCCGAGCGATATGAGGACGAGCTGCGGTCCGGGCCCAAGCTGGTGTTTACCAACAGCCTGAAAGGCGCGCCGGAGTTCCTGCCCCGCACCTCGGTGGAGGTGGAGTGGCTGGAGGGCTATGACGAGGGCTTCCTGGCCGCCGACCCCACGCTGGAGATCGACCCCAACACCGGTCACATCGTGAAGGATAAGCCGCCGGAGAACCGCTGCCTGATCCCCACGGACATGATGGACGAGTACGGCATCCGGCTGGGCGACTGGATCTGGCTGGAGACCATCACCTATCCCTACACGAACTCCAACGACACCCAGATCATCCAGGTGGCCTTCCGGGTGGTGGGAGCCTTTGTGCAGACGGGCTGGGCCAACAACATCTATGCGAACCTGGATATGCCCAAGTATTTCCTGGACCTGTCCATGGCCTCCGTTTATGAATGGAGCACCCAGGATCTGCCGGGCGGGACCATCCTCACCCGGGGCGGCATTTGTATGCGGCAGGCGTACAGCGGGGCCACGTTCTCCATCCCTAGCTGCACGGACCTGACCTCCGTGAAGCAGGCCCTGCACGACATGGGACTGTCGGAGGTGGGGCGGATCAGCAGCATCCGCAACTTCGTCATCATCAACGACGCGGCGTACCTGACCACGGAGCGGGCCGCCGCCCAGCGCCTGTGGTATATGCAGCACCTGTTCCCGGTGGTGTATGCCATCGCCCTGGGCCTGGCGTATCTGCTGGCATTTTTACAGGTGCAGTCCCGGCGGCGGGAGCTGCGCACCATGCGCAGCGTGGGCGCGGACCGGAAAACCGCCTATGGGAGCCTGTTTTTGGAGCAGCTGATGCTGGCCGCGCTGGGAGCCGTCCTGGGAGCGGGCCTGTGCCTGGTCCTGGGCTGGGGCAGCAGGCTGGGCCTGGGCCTCACCGCCGCCTTTGCCGTGCTGTGGCTGCTGGGGGCCCATGTGGCCCTGTGCCGGGCCAACAGCCGCCATATTCTGAAAAACCGCAGGGAGGTTGAATGATATGCCGATTCTGGAATTGAAAGACGTGCGCTACAGCTACAGTCCCGAGAAGGTGGTGCTGCGGGGTGTGAACTGCGTCTTCGAGTGCGGCACCCTGTACGCCCTGGTGGGCAAGTCCGGCGCGGGCAAGAGCACGCTGCTGAGCCTGATGGCGGGACTGGACCTGCCGGAAAGCGGCCAGGTGCTGTTTGAGGGCACCCCCACCGGGGACATGGACCTGGACGAATACCGCCGCCGGAAGGCCGCAGTGATCTATCAGGACTTCGCCCTGTTCCCCATGCTGACGGCCCTGGAGAACATCGAGTACCCCATGGAGCTGTGCCATGTGGACGCCAAGGAGGCCCGGCAGCAGGCCATGGAGCTGGCCCGGCGGGTGTCCCTGCCGGAGGAGCTGCTGGACCGCTATCCCACCCACATCAGCGGCGGCGAGCAGCAGCGTGTGGCCATCGCCCGGGGCCTGACCATGGACCGGCGGCTGCTGCTGGCAGACGAGCCCACCGGCAACTTAGACAGCGAGAACAGCGACAACATCATCGACCTGCTGCTGAAGCTGGCCCATGACGAGAACCGCTGCGTCATCGTGGTGACCCACGACCTGTCCGTAATGGACCGGGCCGACGTGGTGTACCGCATCAACGACGGCCTGCTGGAGCGCCGGTAACGGGGAAACGCAGATAATAAGAGGGAGAGGCTCCGGCCTCTCCCTCTTGCGGTTGGGTTATTGTTTTTTCTTCTGGCGGGACTCGATCTTCTTTCCCGCCCACTGGGCCAGCTTCAGGCAGGCGGCGGTGGCCGCCGTCAGCAGTGCGCCGCCCAGGGCCAGCTGCTTTTTCATGTTCATGGCCGGATCAATACGCCAGCTTCTCGGTAAGGTACGCCTTCAGCTCGCTGATGGGGATGCGCACCTGCTCCATGGTGTCCCGTTCACGGACGGTGACGCACCGGTCGCCGGGGTTTTCACCGTCGCCTACGGTATCAAAGTCCACGGTAATGCAGAAGGGGGTGCCGATCTCGTCCTCCCGGCGATAGCGCTTGCCGATGGAGCCGGTCTCGTCGAAGTCCAGCATAAAGTCCTTGCACAGGTCGTTATAGATCTCCATGGCCGGCTCCGACAGCTTCTTGCTCAGGGGCAGGATGGCCGCCTTATAGGGGGCCAGAGCCGGGTGCAGGTGCAGCACCACCCGGACATCGTCCTTGCCGTTCTTGTCCTGGCCCACCACTTCCTCGTCATAGGCGTCGCACAGCACCGCCAGGACGCTGCGCTCCACGCCCAGGGACGGCTCCACCACATAGGGGATGTACCGCTGGTTGGTCTCGGGGTCGAAATAGGTCAGGTCCTTGCCGGAGGTGTTCTGGTGCTGGGTCAGGTCATAGTCGGTGCGGTCCGCCACGCCCCACAGCTCGCCCCAGCCGAAGGGGAACAGGAACTCAAAGTCCGTGGTGGCCTTGGAATAGAAGCACAGCTCCTCGGGGTCGTGGTCCCGCAGCCGCAGGTTCTCGTCCTTCAGACCGATGGAAAGCAGCCAGTTGTGGCAGAAGCTGCGCCAATACTGGAACCACTCCAGGTCGGTGCCGGGCTTGCAGAAGAACTCCAGCTCCATCTGCTCAAACTCCCGGACCCGGAAGATGAAGTTGCCCGGGGTGATCTCGTTGCGGAAGCTCTTGCCC
>OMCU01001357.1_pt1 | contig 10174 bp, 9 predicted proteins | sample 1645081 | NCBI WGS metagenome assembly OMCU01 (sample SAMEA103958122, study PRJEB25191) | human gut metagenome | biome: human-associated habitat [ENVO:00009003]; feature: intestine environment [ENVO:2100002]; material: feces | place: Germany | collected 2013/2015 | reverse complement strand
TTTTTTCCGTTTTTGGGGATTGTTCTTTCCATTTGCCCAAACCCTATGGATTTTTCCAATTTTGCATCCTATAATCAACTTAACAAATGCAGGAAACGCAATTTTAAGGAGGAGAACTACTATGCGTATTTATAAAACAAAAAACTATGACGAAATGAGCCGCAAGGCGGCCAACATTATCTCCGCACAGATAATCTTAAAACCGGAATCTGTGCTCGGACTTGCCACCGGTTCTTCACCGATCGGCACCTACAAGCAGCTGATCGAGTGGTACAACAAGGGCGATCTTGATTTTTCACAGATCCGCAGCATCAACCTTGACGAATACAAAGGCCTTCCTGCCGACAACGATCAGAGTTACGCTTACTTTATGCGCCACAACCTGTTTGACCACGTAAACATCAAATCCGTAAACACCTTTATTCCAAACGGCATGGAAGCTGATGTGGAAAAGGAATGCTCCCGCTACAATGCCATCATCCGCAGCATGGGCGGCATCGACTTACAGCTCCTTGGCATCGGCAACAACGGACATATCGGTTTTAACGAGCCATCGGATTCCTTTGCAAAGGAAACCCACTGCGTCGACCTGACCGAAAACACCATTCAAGCCAATGCACGTTTCTTTTCCTTCATTGAGGAAGTCCCGACACAGGCATATACGACCGGCATCAAAAACATTATGCAGGCACGGCACATCCTACTGATCGCAAGCGGTGAAGCCAAAGCCGATGCACTCTATGAGGCAGTTTACGGACCGATCACCCCGCATGTACCGGCATCAATCCTGCAGTTACACGACGAGGTTTCCGTCGTTGCCGATGAAGCTGCATTATCCCGCATCATCAAAGAAGGACTGATCTAGGAAAAGGAGTACGCCATGATCATAAAAAACGGACTGGTCTGGGAGGAGTCTGGCTCCTTTCGGAAAAAAGAACTGGTTGTTGATACAACGACACACCGCATCGCAGAAACCGCAGAAGACGATACGGTATTTGATGCCGAGGGGCTTTATGTGATCCCCGGTCTGGTGGATGTCCACATCCACGGGGCAAGAGGTCACGATTTCAGTGACGGAAATTCCAAAGGACTTGCCGAAATCGCACAATATCTGCATTCCTGCGGTGTGACTTCATTCTGCCCGACTTCCATGACCCTGCCGGAAGAACAGCTTACAGCTGCCTTTGCGACGATTAACGATGTGCCGGATGCTGCCGGATATGCCCACATCGCGGGCATCCACATGGAAGGTCCATACCTCTCCCCGGAAAAGAAAGGGGCGCAGAAAGCAAGCTATCTGCACGCGCCGGATGCCGCCATGTTCCGACGGCTCTCTGCTGCAAGCGGAAACAAGATCCGCATCATCACGATCGCCCCGGAACTGCCGGGTTCCGATGCGTTTATCCGGGAGTTCAAAGACACCGTTGCGATCTCACTCGGACACTCCACAGCATCGTATGAAATCGCAGAAAATGCCTTTGCCGCCGGTGCCAACCATGTCACCCATCTGTTCAACGCCATGCCGCCACTACACCACCGCGATCCTGGCATTATCGGCGCGGCAGCGGACTGTCCGCATGCGATGGCAGAGATCATCTGTGACGGCATCCACATCCACCCGTCGGTCATCCGCAATGCCTTCCGCATGTTTGGCAACGACCGCATGATTTTAATCAGCGATGCGATGCGTGCAACCGGTATGGAGGACGGCGAGTACGAACTCGGCGGACAGCCGGTAATCAAAAAAGGCCGCCTTGCGACCTTAAAAGACGGAACCATCGCAGGTTCCGCCACCAATTTGTTTGACTGTATGAAAAATGCGGTGCAGTTTGGCATTCCGCTCGGCGTGGCCGTCAAAGCCGCCACCTGCAATCCTGCAAAGAGCATCGAATGTTCACAGGAAATCGGCACCCTTGCCGTCGGGGCAAGAGCCGACATCCTGCTTTTAGATCAGGATCTGAATATTGTAAAGATCCTGTAATTATGCTTCTGTGCTCACCACGCCTTTCCATACAAAGGAAAACTGCATGGTTTTGTCCGTCTGCAACAGATATTCCGGATGCGTCTGCGCGCCCCAGCTGTCGTCGCCGCCGACACCCATCTGGGCTTTTGCCACACGGACAACCGTGTAGTGTACTGGTGGCAGCTCATACGGATGCATCGCATTTTCTATCTCATGCGGCGTATACGGCAGTGCGGAAAATACCATCGGACCTGTTTCTTCTGTCATTTCAAACAACATGCCATCTCCGGCACGGTTAGTCACACGCGCCCAGCGCACGCCACATTTTGCCCCACATTCCTGCGGAACCATATACCGCGCCACATTGTCTTTTACCTTATTGCTGTAGATGCCAAGTTTGGCTCCCTTACAACGGTCAGCATAGGTTTCCTGTTCGCCCAGTCCATACCACTGCAGTCGGTCGTAATCGGCATTAAATTTAAACAGTACGCCAAATTCCGGCATGTCGCCCAATTCTTTGACCGGATCATAACAGAGCGTGGTCTTTACCCTGCCATCCCCAAATACTTCATAGGACAACCGACATTCCGAAACCGGTGTGGTCGGCATAAAATAGCGGAACGAAACGGTAATGCTGTGTTCGTGTTCCGTGACTTCCGGCGTACTCGTCTCCTGCGGGCTTTTATGGCTGACATACAGACTGGCCGTTTTCCACTGTGCATAGCGCGCCGGCATGAGATTTCCACAGTCATTGTCCGTCGGTGCCCGCCAGAAGTTTGGTTTCGGGATCGCCTCGATCATCTCTTTTCCCGCATATTTGTAGGAAACCAGCCCACCGTTTAATACGGAAAACAGGACGGAAAAATGCGCACCCTCTACACCGATGTTGTGTGTGCTGTGGATCACTTTGATCTTGTCTGTGCATGTTTCTACCTCACCCGCAACCGGATAGACATACTGCCCGAAAGCCACCTCATGCCCTGCCTTTGCCCAGACAGTGTCCGCTTTCAGATGGAAGGAGACGGTCACGGTGTATTCGCCTGCCTTTGTCTCTTTTGCAAACGGCAGTGGATAGGTCTGTTCCGAGAGCGGCTCCACAGCCGTCGGTAAGTCTGCCCGGCGGATCTCCTTTCCGTCTTTTGCAACGGTCACAACACACGCAAAGCGGTCGGTGTTGACAAACAGGTTTTTATTTTTGACCGTTACGGACTCCGCAGTCACTTCCGCCGTGATGTTCTGGTAATTGAATTTGACTTCCTGCATTTTTGGTGACACATCGCGGTTTCCACCGTAGACAATACCGTTTCCACTAAAGTTATAGTCGGTTGGACGTTCGCCAAAATCCCCGCCGTATGCTTGAAACTCCTCGCCGTAGCGGTCTTTTTTGTAGATCGACTGATCGATGTAATCCCAAATAAAGCCGCCCTGATACTTCGGTTCCGTGTCGGTCAGATCCGTATATTTGTGCATCGCACCACAGGAATTGCCCATTGCATGCGTGTACTCGCAGCAGATAAACGGCTTGCTCGAATCCTTTGCCAAAAATTCTTTGATGCTCTCCACCGATGGGTACATCTGACTTTCCATATCACTCGTATCGTTGTAACTTCTGTCGTGGAACAGCCCCTCGTAATGAACGAGACGGGTATCATCCAGACGGTGGAACAGACAGGACATTTCATAGATGTCCTTGCCGCCGTAAGACTCATTGCCACACGACCAGATCAGGATCGCCGGATGGTTTTTGTCACGTTGGTACATCGAATTGGCACGGTCAAGCATCATCGCAAGCCACTCCGGTTTGTTGTGCGGCACGATATAGGTATCGTCCTTCGTAAACTCTGCCACATCCCAGGAACCGTGCGATTCCAGATTTGTCTCATCAATCATGTAAATGCCATACTCATCACAGAGCTCATAAATCTTAGACGCATCCGGGTAATGGCAGGTACGGATCGCGTTGATGTTATTCTGCTTCATCGTGCGAAGATCCTTGCGCAGCTCTTCCTCCGACACATGCCGTCCGCTGACGGAACTGAACTCGTGGCGGTTCACGCCCTTAAAGACGATCCGCCTTCCGTTTAATGTCATAATACCGTCCTTCATCTCAAACCGGCGGAACCCGACGCGCTGCGGGATCACTTCCTGTAAAGTTCCCGCGCCATCGCAGACTTCAACCGTAAGGTCATAAAGCTGCGGGTCTTCCGCGCTCCACAAAACAGGCCGCTCCACGTTCCAGGTCAGGATCTGTTCCCCTTCGGTAACAGCCGATTCGTCTTCCAGCACAGTCTGTCCGTCTTTTTTGAGGACGACTTTCACCTTGCCGCTTCCCCACATCTGTAAAGTCAGTGCCAGTTCGGCAGCGGTAAGTGCTGCATCCGGCAGTGCCCGCACCTTTACATCATAGGCATGTACTTCCGGCACAGTATACAGGTATACATCGCGGTAGATTCCGGAAAACCGGAAGAAATCCTGATCCTCGCACCAGCTGCTCGCTGTCCACTTAAACACCTGTACCGCCAGTTTGTTTTCCCCGTCTTTTACCGCATCGGTCAGTTCAAACTCAGACGGAGTAAACGAATCCTCGCTGTAACCGATGAATGTGCCGTTTAACCAGACTGCAAGTCCGCTCTCCGCGCCCTGAAACGAGACAAAGAGCCGCTTCCCCTGCATCTGCTTCGGCACGGTAAAATATTTGACATAGCTTGCCACCGGGTTAAACTGCTCCGGGATCTCGCCCGGATGGATGTCCTCATGGCCTTCCCACGGATACTGCACGTTAGCGTACTGCGGCACATCGTAACCCTCCATCTGGATATGAGCCGGAACCTTGATGTCATCCCAACCTACACAGCAGTAGTCTTCCTTCTCAAATCCGGCAACTACGTCGGCATAGTTTTTTGCATAGTGGAACTTCCACAGCCCGTTTAAACTGACGCGGTAGGAACTCTGTTTCTCTTCTGCCTCCTCTTTCGTCCGGTAATATATGTGGTCAGAATGCGCATCCATGCGCGCATCACGAAAATACTGAGGATCTTTTACTTTCTTATAATCAAATGTATTCATAGGCATATACCCCTTTCCTGTTATGGTAAAAAATGCCCTCCAAAAAGGAAGACATTTTTTACCATTTTTATTTAACCGCTCCGGTGATACCTTCTGCAAACTGCTTCTGTAATACGAAGAATACGATCATCGTCGGGATTGAGCAGAACAATACACCACACATGAGCATACCGTAATCCGTCTTGTATCCGGTAATCAGGTTGGCAATGAGCATTGGCATAGTCATCGCACGGTTATCGGACATGATTACCTTTGGCCATAAGTATGCATTCCATGCATTCATGAATGTGATAACAGCGGCTGCCGCATAGGTCGATTTCATCGTCGGGATAAACATCCGGAAGAAAATCTGTACCTCGCTTAATCCATCAATACGCGCAGCTTCGATGATGTCAACCGGAAATGCACGGGCATTCTGGCGGAACATCATGATCATAAACGGTGTGGATATGATCGGAAGCATAAATCCAACCGCTGTATTTAACAGCTTTGCCTTGGAAAACATCTGAAACAACGGAACCATTGTTGCAACCTGTGGTATCATCATGGCAAGAAGCAGGATGGAAAACAGGCGGTCTTTCCATTTGTCATGGTAGATCTCAAAACCATAACCGGCGATGGAGCAGACCAAGAGACACAGCACCGTCGTAAGGATCGCATACAGGAACGAATTCCCGAGGGCTCTCCACAGTGGCTGCTGGGACATTAAGTTCTTAAAGTTCTCCATAAAGTGCGTACCCGGAAGCAGGCGACCACGGGATACGTCCGTGGATGTATTCGTGGCTGCGGAAATCATCCAATACAGCGGGAATACGGAAATAAAGGACACGATCCCCAGAAAGATATACGTCGGGATCAATCTTCTCTGGATCATTGATTTGCTTTTCTGCTTAGTCACGCGTATCACCTACTTTCAAGTTGATAAATGCAAGGATCGCTACCATGATAAAGATCAAAAATGACATGGCTGCCGCATATCCAAAGTTTGGCACATTGATAAAACATGTGTTGTATACATAGTGTGACATGGTAATAGTCGTATTGGCAGGTCCACCCTTTGTCAGGTTGACGGACTCATCGAACAACTGCAACGTACCATTGATTGACATGATAAAGGTCATGATGATCGTCGGTTTTAACAGCGGTACGGTGATCCTCCAGAATGTTTTCCAGCCGTTTGCACCGTCGATCTTGGCGGCTTCGTATACGGAATACTCGATATTCTGTAAACCAGCCAGATAAAAAACCATGTTATAACCAGTCCATCTCCAAATCAAAGCAAGGATAATGACCGCTTTGGCACTTCCGGAATGACCCAGGAAATTATAGCCGGAATGTAAGATACCAAGTTTCATGAGGATACTGTTAATCAGTCCGTCTGTTGCAAACATCGAACGGAAGATCAACGAATAGGAAACCAGTGAAGTCGCACATGGGAGGAAGACACAGGTTCGGAACAATCCCCGCAATTTTAAATGTTTGTTGTTTAATAACTGTGCCAGCAGAATTGCAAGTATAAGCATGATTGGCACCTGGATAATCAGGTAGAAAAATGTGTTGCCGATGGACTGCTGGAACACCTTATCAACAAGGATTCTCTGATAATTGGAAAATCCAGTAAAGCGCATATTGGCACCCGTTCCCTTTTGCAGGGAAATGATAAATGCCCGCACCATCGGATAAAAACTCATGATCGCAATCAGAATCGATGCCGGTGCTAGAAATGTCCATCCTGCCGCTCTTTGTTTTGCAATAAGTGACATCCCTTTTTTCTTGGAATTCACAACAAATTCCCCCTTTCGCATTTCTGGTCATTTTCACATATAGCGGAGGTCGCCCCCCGCTATACAAACTTGTCATTCTTTTTTATGTACCGGATTACTCCGTCATCTTAAACTGTAAGGTATCTTGTGCTTCCTGTAATGCATCAGCCTTAGCTGTTCCATTTACGATATTGACAACTGCTGTGTTGATGCACTCTCTTGCCTCATAGTGATACGGAGTCTTTGTAAACTCCGGAATATGGGAAGAGTATTCTACGATCGTGGAGTAAATCGGCTGATCGTTGAAGAACTCGTTTGGCTCGTTGTATACATCCGATTCTCCGGCTGGTAAGTAGCAGGCAATCGCACCGGTCTGTGGAAGGATTGCATCATAGAAATCTGTACTGGAACCAAAAGTGCTCTTTAAGAAATCTTCTGCAAGATCTTTGTTCTGGCAGTTTGCGGTAACATACCAGGAAGATCCACCGTTGTTTGCATAATGAGTAGCGGAATCCACACCATCTACACTTGGCATTGTGGTGATTGCCCACTGGCCTTTCTGGTCTTCGGTAGAAGCGATCGTTGCAGTGATCCAGTTACCATTGACAACGCCTGCTGCCTCACCATTTGTGATGGTGGATACATACTCATCCCAGTTGTTTACTAATTTTACAACATCATTCTGTACGAGTTCGGTGTAGATGTCGACACACTTCTCAGCGATGTCATTTCCTACAATGTAAGCATCTCCGTTTTCATTGACAAAGTTTGCACCGCAGGACTGGATCATCATCATCATAGTGTCTCCGCCAGTTCCCTCACTGGTCAGTAAGTATTTGCCGGTCTTATCATGAACATCTTTTCCGATCTTTGCAAATTCGCTCCAGGTAATATCGGTCAGGTCGTCGATGGTGTATCCGGCTTCTTTTAAGATGTCGGTACGGTAACATGCGATAACAGCACCGTTATCAAACGGAACACCGTAGTGCTTGTCGTCTACCATAGAGTAAGACTGTTTTAATTTTCCGAAATCATCCCAGTTGATTCCCATATCCGTCAGGTCGGTAAAGGCATCCGGATAACTTTTTAAGAATTTCTGGTAGCTGTTGTCCTGCATGAGTACGATATCCGGCAGTGTGCTGTAATCACCGGCATTTGCTGCGGTTGTCAGCTTGGTCTGGCAGTCATCAGAAGAGGTCTCAACCACTTCGAGTTCAAAATCCGGATGGTCTTTCTTGTACTGCTCGGCTGCGGTCTCTATTGCCTTGATGTTAAAGTTCTGGTCCCATGCCCATACGGTCAGCTTATTACTGTCGGATGAGGAAGAAGTACCGCTTCCGCTGGAGGATGTATCCCCGCCACCGTTGCTGTCTGTTCCGCCTCCACCGCAAGCAACCAGTGACAATACCATTGCACTTGCAAGTAATGCTGTAATCATTTTCTTTTTCATATAAATTTCCTCCTTCTCCCTAAGAGTATTTGTTACTTTTGCTGATGAACGTATTATAGCATTGCTTGAATATATCTAGTTTGCATAATTGTCCGTATAATGTGCAATTTCAATCATTTTGTGTGCTTTGCACTATTTTTTCGCATATTTTCGGTTATTTCCATTCATATTGCCATTATGCGTGCCATGTGATGCAACAAATCCACCATTACAACCGCTTGCATTCCTGCAATTTTTCGTTGAAATGATGGATTCTCTGATTTTGCGCACATTTGTTGTTCATGATTTGTTTGCAACTGTTCATATTTTATTCACCACTTTATGCAAAAACCTTAGAAGGATACTGTTTTTTGAGTGCAAACAGCAGTTCCTGATTGAGATCAAGCAACAATTTTTTCTTTTCCCGGTCCTCAATGACGATCATCGTGTAGTATGGAATGTCATCCTCATAGGAGGTATAATCAAACTTCGGCAGTCGGACCCCGCCCCCGTCTTTGCGGTACTTTGCCACAGCCTCGTGGCGGTTTGGCGCGGTCACTTCCATCTCGGTCATGTCAATGATGTGTGCCGTTTTACGGTACCGCTTCCCATAGATCACATCAATTGTGAGTGTTTTCCCGTCGAGGATGTACTCGTACTCTTTCCGGCTTAACACATCAAATACAAAATACAGTGCCACCAGAAGAAAGCCCGCTAACATAAATGCCTGTGAGATCATGATCCCAAGCAGCACAAAAAATACCCCGAATACGACCATGAGCTTCCGCAGAACCCCCGTCATCTTCTTTTGTTTCCTCTTTACCTGTTGTATCAGTTTTGCCCCCTGCATCGGTTGTTACCATCCTTTCTCTGTGTGGATCTCATAATTGAGCAGCCGCTGTTCGTAATTTTCCGGACGCTTCCTCCACTCCACGGGTGTGACCCCCATCATCTGCTTGAAATTGCGGTTGAACGTGGAGTTGGTCGTAAATCCGCATTTGTGGGCGATGTCCGCCACCGGTTCCTCGGTCTTTTTTAAGTGCTCGCACGCCGTGCGGATGCGCACCGTGTTGATATATTCAAGCGGCCCCATATGCATATATTCGGTAAACACACGCCGGAAATGTGTCTCGCTCAGATGGCTGTACTTCGCCAGTTGTTCTACCCTTATTGGTTCCATGTAGTGATCGGAGATATAGTCCATGGCGCGGGAGACGATGCAGGTGATCCTGCCCTGCTCGGCATCCGCGCGCGTCTCTTTGTTCGTGTAGTTTAACCGTGTGATCTCCAAAAGAAGACAGCCCAGCAGTGCCTTTGCCTCCTCAAGATAAAATTCATCGCCTTTTCGCATGATGTTTAAGATTTCTTTAATTTTTGCCGCTTCCTTCGGATACTCTGCTTCCTCCAAAAACCACGGCTTTTCATAGAGCCGCTGCAGTGCGCGCTCTTTGCGGAGTGCATTGTCCGGGAAAATACCGTCAAGTACCACCTCCACATCGACAAACAGATATTCCCAGCGACTGATGTTGCCCGGATCGCTGTTTGTCGTGTGCGGAAAATTCGACGGGATGACGGTAAACTGCTGCCCCGAAAAACGGTAGGTGTCATCCCCCAGTACCACGTCGCCTGCCCCGTAATAACAATAGCCAAGTTCCATGTAATTGTGGAAATGAAGCCTGTCTGCCGTGCGGTCACCATAATTCTGCACCCACTTTTCTCCCAGAAGTGCAAGAATCGGACTTCCGGGCGGTAACTGGTAGTACCTAAACTCCATCTTCTTCTTTTTCTTTTCTGCCACAAGCTATCAGCCCGCCCAGAACACACAGTAACAGTATAATAGCCAGAGTTCTCTTTTTTCCCATACTCACCGCTCCTCCGCCTTTCCATTAATACCTATTACACTAATCGGCTTTGCATCTCCACCTGAGAAACACTGCCACTATACCGCCCACG
>OMCU01001354.1_pt1 | contig 10191 bp, 7 predicted proteins | sample 1645081 | NCBI WGS metagenome assembly OMCU01 (sample SAMEA103958122, study PRJEB25191) | human gut metagenome | biome: human-associated habitat [ENVO:00009003]; feature: intestine environment [ENVO:2100002]; material: feces | place: Germany | collected 2013/2015 | reverse complement strand
CAGTTCCCATAGAAAGTGCCCACGCAAGAACAGAAAGGTCAACCCCTTGTGTCGCAGCCAGACTCTTAATAACCGGTACCATAGTTGCTGCAAAAGGAATATTATCAATAAGTGCACTTGCACATGCTGAAATAATAATAATAATTGCAACCATAAGCTTAAGATTACCCTTGCTCACACGACCTATAAATGCAGCAATAATCTCTAATATGCCCGTCTGTTCAAGTCCACCTACAACAATAAACAGTCCTAAAAAGAACAAAATTGTTTTATAATCAATAGACTTCAACATATGTAAAGCCTTCCTGCCTGATACAATAAGTGAAAATATTGCTATAACAAGTCCTATAAATGCAACCGTAAGTCCTGTCAGCGCATGCGTTACAAGCATTACAACTGCACACATGAATATAACACAGCTTAATGCAAAATCTCTTCTGTTAGTAATAGTCTCTGCCGGACTTGGCATAGATTCAGCCAGTTTATCAATATCCGGTGATGATTCCAGTTCTTTTCTATATGCTATAAGAAAATATACCACAATAAATACCAGACTGATTACTGCAATCAGTCCTGTATGGGTAATAAATGTTGAAAATGAAAAATTAAGTGACGTACCAATAATTATATTAGGCGGATCCCCGCACATTGTTGCCGAGCCGCCCAGATTAGCACAGAATATCTCTGATAAAATCATTGGCACCGGGTTAAACTTTAGCAGCTTGGCAAGCTCAATAGATACAGCTGCAAGGAACAATATAACCGTTATACTGTCTATAAACATAGCCAGTCCAAAAGACATTATCATAAATGTAATAAACAATGCTCTTGTACGATAGTGTACAGCCTTAGCCAGAAGCATACACAGCCATCTGAAAAATCCGGCGGCAGCCATAACCTCAACCATAATCATCATACCCGCAATAAATATAATGGTCGACCAGTTAATCCCTGTTACTGCTTCTTCAGCAGCTCCGGACTGATACCAGAAACCTGATGTAAAAATGCTTCTTAAATTAAGAGTACTAATAACCGCCTCTGGCGACTTCATGATAATTCCAAATACCCCAATCAGCGTCAATGCCCCACATCCAAGCGTCACATAATGCCTCTCTATCTTATCAAGAACTATCAATACAAACATAGAAATGAAAATAATTAATGCCAATACCTGCTCTGCTAACATATTAAATAACCCCCATCACATGTTAAATTAATAACAAACCCTTGTTACATTATACGCATATTAACTAACAATAGCAACTTTTTATTGAAGGTTTTTCTTCTTACTTTCTTACTTTTAAAACCATTGTTGTTATAAATGCCTGTATAGGAACTGTCAGTATCACACCAATTGTTCCACATAATCCGCACACAATTTCTATTATTATAGAATTATACCCCATAAACTGCAGATACGGCATTTCATATGAATATATTGTAAGAAGAGTTCCTGTTGCTGAACCTGTATACGCAAGAATGAGTGTGTTGGACATTGTTCCCATCATATCATGCCCCACATGCATTCCTGACATGAATAATTCTTTTGCCTTCAGATGCGGCGCTTTTTCGTGGATTTCTGTTATTGCCGCTACAATTGATACACTTACATCCATAACAGCTCCAAGAGATGATATTAATATCCCTGCATATAATATGTCTGAAACATGTAACTTAGAATTATTGGCAATATATATCATTGATTCAACATCTGTCATATTAAAGCCATTCAAATGTGACATACTTCCTGCAATCATTGCAAGCCCGCCAGATATTATAATCCCAGTTGATGTTCCTATTATAGCGCATATAGTTTTTGATGAAAAACCATTAAGTATGTATATTGAAGCCGCCAGAATAACAATTGATGTTATAAGTGCTGCCAATACCCCATTAAGACCAGCATAAAGAAGTGGAACATACATGCAGATTACACATATAAATGTAAATACAAGTGCATATAAAGAAGCTGCTCCTTTCTTACCACCAACAAGCACAAGGCTTAATGAAAACAACCCAAGCAATACATATACCATCATTGTTCTGTCATAATTGTATACAGAGCCTGTAAGTGTTCCATCTATATCTTTTATAACTGCGATTACCTTAGTTCCTTTTGTACAGAACGCACCTCGCTGATATGAATTGGAATTATCCAATTCGCAATCAAGTCCCCTATACTGTCCGCTTGTAATTCGTGCCTTTACTTTCTGTGCCCCACTAAATGGCTGTCCCCCTGAATTATCCTCAATTATCTGAACAACCTTTGCTTTAACATATACTACGCCATTATCGGCTTTAATATGAGCTCTCTGTATTTGACAACTTCCGATGATGATTCCCGCAAGAATCACCACCGGAAGCAGTACACGGAGAGTTCTCTTATATAAACTTCTCCTGTTTTCCATTGATATTATGCCTCTTTTTTCTTCTTAACTGATACAATACCTACTGCAATGGCTGACATGCCTACAAGGATATATACCCATATTCTTGCATTGTCGCCTGTCGCTATGATGTTTCCAGATTTATCAGAAGTATCCTGGCTATCATCTGTTATAACATCTGTGTTCTTCTTTGCAGTTGTGAATTCATATACGCCACTTCTCTTAACACCAGTTGCTGCATTAGTTACTACTGCGTACCATTTATAACCTGTATTTGCTTCAAGGTTATTTACCTGAAGAACAGCCTTCCCTGTTGATGAATCAACATTTGCAGTTCCAATCTCTTCATTAGTGTATACATAAGCGTTAAAGCTCTTTTCTAGAATCGTCTGCTCATTGGTGTTAAACTCAACATCAAGAACCATCTCATCAACACCTGTTGCTGATGCTCCCTCAACATTTAATGTATGAACATCTGTATCATAGTAATTGAAATCGTCCATACATGGTGAGTATGAATTCATGTAGATTTTATTGTTATCAAGGTCAAAATAGAGGAATTTAATATATTCGTTACCGCCTTCAAATCCTGACTGATAATCAGTACATATCTGGTATACTGTTCTGTCATTCTTGCCATCTCCATCATCATCAAACATTACTGTCTCATATGAAGAGCCGTGATAATGTCCATTGAGTACTGCGAACACATTTGGATTCTTGGCAACTACATTCTTCTGTACAAGCTGTCCATAGTAATCAAGGTATGTACCTGAGCTCTGCTTTACATTAGTATATGTATGGAAGCAGAGTATTGCTTTTCTGTCACTGTACTGCTGAAGCACCTGATTCATCCAGTCGATTTCTTCCTGATATATATTCCAGCTCATATATACTATAATAAAGTCCTGACCACCTTCGCTGATTAAATCATAATGACCCTTATTATTCTTATATGACTCACCATATGTATTCTGTGATTTGAAACGGTTTTCTCCAAAATATTTGTAATAATTCTCATAATCCGCAAGACCTGCCGCCACATCATGGTTGCCACCAAGAACGCCATATGACATACCTGCCTTATCTAGTATTCCCATTGCCTCATCAGCATTTTCCCACTCGTAAGTCATATCTACATCATCAACGATATCTCCTGTGTGGATTACATATTTAATCTTACGTTCTTCTGCATTATTAACAATCCAGTTGTTGATGTTAAGGAAATGATTCTGCCACTCCTCTGCATAATACTGGGTATCTGTCTCCCATGCGAAGCAGAAATCATAATCTTTAGGAACTGTAGTACCATCCCAGTCTGCGTTGTTATCAAGCTTTCCATCTGTAACAGTATCTAACTCAGGAAGTGCTGAATCTGCTGTACACTGGACAATAATTGTTGCTGTGCTGTTCTTTACATGATTAGCTACTGTAAATGCTGCATCCTTAATTGTTCCGTTGCTGTCTGCTTTTGCAATCTCATCCCATTCACCATTTGCAGTATTTAATACATACATTGTCTCTGCATGTGTTCCATCATTGTTGGAAGCCTTTCCGTCCCAGTCTGCCACAATCATTTCATCGTCCTTAGCGTCAGCTACATTGACTGTATACTGGATATATGGAAGTATTCCTTCTAATGTGTTAGTTTTAATGCTGTCTGTATCAATCTTTTCTGCCTTGTAAAATGTTGCTTTTGTATCTGATTTAACATTAGATACATTAAGATAAAGCGACGCACTGTTGTCTGTTATATCTGTTGTTCCACCTGCTGTAATTGTTATCTGTGTTCCATCAACTGTAAATACCGCAGTCTTCGTTGTCTCATTTCCTGCTGCATCCTTTGCAAATGCTGAGATAATATGCTGTCCATCTCCTAATGAATACGCTGTTGTCTCATACACATTATTAATCTGTTCACCATCTAAAGTTACAACAAATGTATCTAAAGTATGGTCTTCTATAACCTTTGGACCAAATGTAAGATTTCCACTTAATACGCTTCCATCTTCTACACCAAGATCGATTTCTGGAGCTTTGTTATCCACAATAAATGTAACTTCTTTAGTGCTTTCACCATTAGTTACCTTTAATGTATGCTCTCCATCCGAAAGCTTAGTAGTATCTATCTGTGTACCAACTGCTGTAACCTCTGTGGCTGGTATTGAAAAACTTGCATCCATATATGGGCACATTCCTGTTGAATCACCAATATAGTGATCTGTTTCATAAGCTGTACTGAGGTTAGTCTTTGCACTTGTAGCTGAATCATCTGGTCCAATCTTTGTTGGATAATATACATTTCCATTAATAAGCTTTAATGCAAGCTTTGTAACTGTGAAATCTTCTCTATTAGCATCAGGAAGAAGATATTCATCAACGGTGGCTCCATATGTACCTGCCCAGAATCTGAGTGTAATATCATATGACGCATTTTCTTCGTTATATGTGAAGTAGCTGTTATCAATATGAATAGCCTGTCCATCTAATATCTGGTACTGCCATTTTCCAATTGACGCAATTGTTTTGTTATCTGTAGTTGTAACTGCATTTTTAAAATAACTGTCTCTGCCATCAGCATGGAATGTATAATAAGCCCCATCCTCAAGCATAGGGACTGTCTGACACTCTGTTCCGTCTACATATATCTGTGATGAATGATTATCTCCACCATCATTGGCAGTTACAGATATTGTTCCGCTTACCTCCTGCTTGTCACTGATATTAGTTCTTATACCATCAACTTCATTAAGCTTGCTGATATTAACTCTGTACATATCACTTAATGTACTGCGGTATCTGTTATCGGCACTTACATAGAACTCAACGTAATCATGTGAGAACAGCTCATCTGCCGGAATCAGTGCCTCATAAAGGTTAGGTACTCGTCTTTTTATCTCTGTTGAGCTGTACCAGCTTCCTGTTCCATCAAACCTGTAATATGTTGTAATTCCTGTTCTTGGAAGGCTGCCATTCTCCGCAAAGTAGAAATTAACTCTTAACTCATCCCCTGCATAATGGATTCTGGAACAACATCATTAAGTCTTAAAGTTAAAGCTGAGCCATCATCCTTTAAATATGTATACTGGTCGGCAGAAACAACTCCCATAGAAGTTGCTGCATTACCTGTTTTAAGAAGCATTTCCGGACCTTCCGGATTAACCATAAGCTCTGCTGACTTATTGTCCTTACAATCTGAACTTCCAATATAAGAATAATAAGAAACCATCTTTCTTGTTCCATCAGAATCAAGCTTATAAAGTTCAACTACACGGTTAGTATTATTCATTCCATTCTGGTCTGTGCATAAATATACAGGAATATCATCACTTATGTTATAAGCTGCACGGAATTCTTTCTCTGTAGGAAAACTTGTATAATTCTTAAGGTAATTAATTCTGTAATACCACAGAACCGCTGTCTTTCCTGCTGGAACAACACATCCTTCTGATGAACCTATATTTAACTCTGCATTTTCATCATAATGACTTAACTGTAATATCTTTCTGCTTCCCTCTTTAACAGCATATCCAAACTGATATTCATTATTGAGATCAACATCATGGTCAGTTGTATTAACAACCTCAACACATTCCATCAGATCATCACTAATTCCATAAACACTGCTTCTGTTAATATCATTAGGTCTTACTTCTGTAATAAATACGCCATCTGCAATCTGATTATCAGGTACCTTGGCATTAACAAGACCATTAAGCTGTCCTGAATATACATATCCAGGTGAAGGCTCACACATTTCACGGTATACCTGCATCTCATTACCAATATCAGGAATTGCCAGTTCAACTGAATATCCATCCATTGTGTCAGCCTTATCAGTTGCCTTGAATGTAGAGATAATTCCGTCATCTGACTTTGTCTTTAATGAAAATGTTGATGTAACTGCCCAGTTCACTCCACTTGTAACTTTAAGTACAACTGCATCATCAGGAATACGCATCTGTCTTCTGAACTCTTCCTCAGTTGGAATTGCAGTTGTAACATCACTTCTGTAATTCCACAGTACAACCTTTTCCTCTGGCTGGATTATAACTTCATCATTACCGTCCATAGTTGTAACCTTCTGGACTGTATCGTTATACACAAATTCATATATATCGTTGAAATTAACAGCTTTGTCATATGTGCTTGTTATCTCAACGAATTCCATCAGATCAGTTGTGCTCTTATAAAGTTTAATACTTTCGTACCCACTCTTTTCTCTTGTATTGTTCTTCTCACTTCTGTCTACATCATTCTGATAGATTTCTGTAATCCATAAACCTTCTTTATTAAAGGTCTCACTTGCAGCAACACTATTCCCACCCGTCTGACTCGCTATAAGTGGTGAAATGTTTGCAATAATACTGCCTGCCATCATAACAGCAACCACAGTACCTGCTATTATCTTATTTTTTCTTTTTCTCATGACGTTCTCCTTATTAGTTTGGCTTTTAAGAAACGTCATAATTATAGAAATGCTATGTAAAATCTAGGTTTATGTTAAAGAAAATTGTAGGTAAAATTTTCATTTGTTCTGTCCTTTTCCTACTAAGGATTTGAGGCAAAAAAAGCACCAGAAGAATACGTTTCATTCGCTTCTTATGGTGCTTCTGTTTTAAATATTATATTGTATCAACAAGTCAACTATTCCAATTACTTAATAAGACTTTCCTTAATCTTAACAACTGCCTTATGGATATTAACAGGCTCATCCATTGTACAATTAGGGCGGTGGATATCATTAGTAAAGTATACTGTAAATTCACCAGGATGTAATGTAACGAACTGCTCATTCTCTACTTTCTCATAAAAGATATTGTCTTTACCAGCTGGCTCTTCACCTGTAACTCCTGGAAGAAGTGGTGCATATCCCTGAACTTCTTTTCCTGTGAAAAGATACTGGATATCAATATAATTTCTGTGACTTTCTGCACGCTTATTCTCAACTGGAGCTGTTGTCTGATCCTGAATAAGAACAAAAATGTTATCTCCTTCAAGTTCATATCTTCCTACTGGAAGCTCAGCTGTCTCTGGCTTTGCAAGAAATTCAAGTGCAGTATTAATAGCTGCTGGGTACTGGTAGTTACCTTTTTTTGCATTAAGTGATGCGTAAATCATTATTATTTTACCTCGAATCTGTTAAAATTTTATACACTAAATATATCATTATCGATAAAAAGTTTCAATATTTTTCTTAATATTCAGCCTTTAATGTTCAGCTTTTAATTAAGCCTTTTAATTCATATCTGATTCCACATATGCCTTGTTCAAAATACATTACACCATCTTCTCAACAGCCTTTACCCATGCGTGGTCAGGGTCATCACAAGGTGTAAGCTGTCTTGTATCAACACCTGCCATTACCCAGAGATAATATACCTGATATCCCGGTGCTGCTGCTACCGGATGATAGCCATTCTTAATCGCTACGCTGTCACCATTCTTTATTATGTAACTCTCTCTTAATGACATATCGTCACTATACATTACCTGAATACCAAAGCCCTGACCTGGATTCACCTTGAAATGATAGATTTCCTCCATATTTACCTCAAATGGAAGATTATCTGTATCATGCTTATGTGATGGATAACTTGACCACTGCCCCGGCATGCTGTAAGTCTCGCCAAGCACGATTCTGTCAACCTTTCCCTCATATTTTGAAGTGATAATATCATTAACATCTCTCTGCCAGTTAAGCTTGCCTCTGTGTTCAGTTGTAACATCACCTGCATCTATTACAAAAGCTTCATACTTCTTTCTTGCTTTAACCTTGCACACACCGATTTCAAGCATCATGCTTCCGGTTGCTGTAACTTCATACTTAGAATCTCTTGGAACATAAACAGTTGTTGGCTTGCCGTCAAACACGCTTCTTCTTGAGCCAAGCTTGTCAAATGTGACATCATCAACCTTAACACTGCATGTTCCCTGTAAAATAACAAGTCCTATTTCATATTCTCCTGATTCATAAACCGCATTTTCACCCGGCTCAAGTCTTATCAAATCAAAACCTATTAATTCCAAGCCAGCTTCTTTATCTACAACTTCCTGATAACCCTTGTTATCATTGCCTTCATAAAATCTTCTCATGTTCGTATCTCCTTATAAATAGATTTAATATTATTCTATTATCTCATTGGTGTTGTATCAACAGTTATTTTCAATTTCTATGCACTTCTGGCCAGTCCTCAAATCTTCCGTTCACAACTGCATGCATAATTCTATCCTTAGTTCCCGGATTATCTCTATTAATCTGCTCCATAAGCTGCTTGGCATATTCCCTCTTAGTCGAACCATCAACCGGACAGGTGTTCTTAACAACCTTGATTCCCTGATTAATCACAAAATTAGCCACACCCTTTTCCGGCACATACATCATTGGCCGTATAACCGTAACCCCTGCCTCCGGCAGATATGTAACTGGTGGAAATGCGTAAAACCGCCCTTCATATATAAGAGACATTAATGCTGTTTCTATAAAATCGTCCTTATTATGTGCATATGCAATCTTATTGATTCCAAGCTCTCCAAGCCTCTTATACATTGCGCCTTTTCTAAGCTTCGCACACAGTGAACATGGTCTTTCGTCTTTATTATCCTCAAAGACAATCTTCGCAATCTCTGTATCAACCTGTTCATATGGCACATTTATACTCTCACAGAACTTCCTCACTCCTGTAAAATCCATTCCCTCAAATCCAACATTACAGGTAATTGCATACAGTTCAAAATTCTTCGGATAAAATCTGTTAAGTATCTTCATTGCATGCAGCAACGCAAGCGAATCCTTGCCACCTGATACTCCAACGGCAATCTTATCGCCTTCCTCTATCATGTTGTAATCTTCTATTGCCTGTCTTATAAGGCTTAATAATTTCTGTTGTTGCATAAAATATATCCTCTGTTGTAAAAAATAGCCACCATCTCATCTTCAGTATCAACTAAAATCCATTCTCCCTCCCCCGGTTACACTATCATATATTAAATTGTATAATATCCTTATGTGGATTAGTCTGTGACAATCCAACCATTACTATTTTCCCTTTTATTGGAACAAAATGTGTCTGTAATACTCTCATTGTCATTATCATCTGTTCTTTTTCAAGTTTCTTTCCCAATGTTATGTGTGGAAACCAGTTATATGGTTTGTAACAACGATTAATTGTTACATCTTCTCTTGCAGAAAATATATCATACACCTCATTGGAAAGATGCATTAAATATTCGTCCAGAACAGGTGTAGCATACATAACATACGGCAGAAACTGCCCGATTGAAAATATATTTATCTCTCCTGCACCTATTTTATTAAGCTTCATGAATTCTTCCTTAAGATTATCAGGTTTTCTTGTTTCGAAGCTTGAAATTGTCAGATGCGGAGGAACATTATTCTCTATCATATAAGTATTACCTGTTTCTTTTGCAATATTATCAATTAACCTCTGCAATCCCTTTGTTACATGTTCATCAAAATATGCTGATATAAGATACATATGCCGCCTCATTATTATTAATCACCTATGCCAAACTCTCTGGCAATTCTACATCTATTACTACTTTTCTTTATCTATGTGTGAAGCAATAAATTTCCCAATGATTGCAATTATCAAAATAGAGACATAAAACCTCGGATCACGATGTTCTCCATATAAAGCAAACCAAATAACGATTGAAAATACCACTATAGTGTATACTTGAAAAAAGAATTTTTTCATAAGTACTGCTCCTTTATTTGGCAAATCCGAAGTTAGCGATTTCTTTTTCCGGTATTCTCTGTCCCACGGATTTCCTCATGATA
>OMCU01001351.1_pt1 | contig 10221 bp, 9 predicted proteins | sample 1645081 | NCBI WGS metagenome assembly OMCU01 (sample SAMEA103958122, study PRJEB25191) | human gut metagenome | biome: human-associated habitat [ENVO:00009003]; feature: intestine environment [ENVO:2100002]; material: feces | place: Germany | collected 2013/2015 | reverse complement strand
GTGGCAGATATCAAGCCGATATATGATGTAGTGATTGCGGCTGCACCTGATTACAACATTGATATAATTAAAAATAAACTCGCAATTAATTAAAAGAATCCCTCACCAAAGCCGATGTAATTGATATGTATCCAGAATAGAAGGCAGCCGGTGAGGGTTATTTTATGATTATATTATTTGATATGTTCAATCATTGCAATAAGAGTAGCTTTATCATTGAGCTTAGGGTTCTCTATAACGATATCAAGCAGGGATTTCAGTGTTTCACCGATTTCGTGTCCCTGAAGGCCATATTCAATAAGGTCATTGCCTGATATGTCGAGGTCTTTTATTGTAAAGCAGTCACCGCGTGCAAGAATATCTGTTCCAAGACGCTTTAATGTGAGAAGATGCTTTACCTTCGCCGGATTACTTATTCCTGTGATGTCTTCAGATGCCTGGATTACAGCCATCATAAGCTCATGCCACAGAGGCAGGAAATCTCTGCCATACTTATTAAGGGCAGTACGAACAGCCGGTTCAGTTTCTTCTATATCCATCTTTGATAATTCAACAAGCTTTGATACTGTGTTAACTGTCTTGTTATCCAGCTTAAGTGCACGGAGAGTCTTAGCTGCTTCATCAGGTGTAGAAGTTATGAAAAGTGCAGCGTAGCGTAAGTATATATTATCAGGTGTGTGTTGTAATGTTGCAAGTATTTTGCGCTTGTAGCGGCTCTTTAGAGCATTGTCAATTACCGGGAGTATTGGGGCAAAAAGTCCTGCTTCTGAATATTGCGCAACATAATCGGGATGTGCAGACATAAGCGTTTTGCCAAGCTCTACATGCACACGCTCCATGCTTATTTTGCTGATTGAAGGGGAAAGCTTTTTAATTGCATTCCATGTTGCTTCATCAATGGTAAAGCCAAGCTGTGCAGAAAATCTTATGGCACGCATCATTCGCAGAGCGTCCTCTGTAAATCTTAATTCTGGTTCACCAACGCAGCGTATTATTTTTGTATCCAAATCATCAAGACCCTTAAATTCATCAACAAATCCATCAGTGTCGTTGTATGCCATGGCATTTATCGTAAAATCACGGCGGCACAGGTCATCAACAAGCCTGTCTGAAAATTCTACAGACTTCGGATGCCTGCCATCCTCGTATTCGCCATCAATTCTGTAGGTTGTAACTTCGTATCCGGTTTTATCTATCATTATAGTGACGGTTCCGTGGGCGATTCCAGTATCAACAGTTCTTTTAAAGAAAGTTTTTATCTGTGATGGAACAGCAGAAGTGGTTATATCCCAGTCATCTGGGTTTCGTCCAAGGATACTGTCTCTTATGCATCCGCCAACGGCATATGCTTTGAAGCCGTGTTCTTCAATTGTATGTATAATGTTCCTGACAGCTTCCGGCATGTCAATATGAAAGTTTTCAGGCATGATTTCCCCCTATAATAATATTTATTATAAATGTGAAAAAAGCTCACATCTATCTATTATAAGAAAAAATTACATTTTCATCAAGATTATGATTTTCTTAATTCGTCGTATCATTAAATCCAAGGAATATAGCAGCCATAAATGTCATAAGATAAGGCAGACGCAGGCGTATGAGCAAAGGGCGTCTGTATTAAGTGCGGAAATGGGGGATTATATGAACGATAAATCATTGGAATGTATTAGATTTTATGATATTCAGGTTAATAAAATGGTAAAAGGTCGTGGAGGAGTAATTCTTTTTACAGACAGAGGGTGCAGACTTTTTCTCGAGTGTTCAAGAAATGATGGGTTTTATCTGAGAGATGAGGCAGTGACAAAAGCAGTTAGTGATGCAGGCTTTGAAAATGTGGATACATATGTGAGAAATCAGGATGGAGAACTTTTTACTGTTGGAGATGATGGGCACAGATATGTAATGAAGAACTGGTTTGGAGGCAGGGAATGTGATGTCAAGTCTGTGAATGACGTGATGGAGGCGGTAAGGACTCTGGCAAGACTTCATATTTGTCTAAATGTTGTTTCGTCTAATGGTGTAAGATATTTAAGGAATAATGTAAATACAAATATTACAAAGCAATGGGAATGTATGGCGCTTGCAGAGACCGCAGATGAGCAGCCCGAGTCAGAATTAAAGGCCAGTGAAAGCATCGTACATAATGCTGTACATTTTGACAGGGGAGCAGGGTTACGCACCAATATGGAAAGACATACAAAAGAAATTAAAAAGGCAGCTAATTATATGCGTGGCAAGAAAAAGAAAAATGAATTTGAACAGATTGCGCTTGGTGCGGTTGATACATTTTTCAGGGAAGCGGATGAAGCGAGCAGGAATATTAATTCAAAACGTTTTGATGAGCGCTTTGACAGGATGGAACAGACTAATGAGCTTGTGCATGGAAGCTATAATTATCATAATGTGTTTCTTGATGTTGGTAATGGCGGCAATGCAGTGACTAATTTTGAAAAATGTCATAATGACTGTCAGGTTGCAGATCTTTACCAGTTTTTAAGAAAGGTTATGGAAAAGCATGACTGGAATATTAATGTGGCATACAGACTGGTTGATGAATACGACAGATTAAAGCCGCTTGAAGATGATGATATTGACATGCTTGTGACATTATTGAGCTTTCCAGAAAAATTCTGGAAGATCATAAATCAGTACTATAACGCAGGAAAGGCGTGGGTTCCTGCTAAAAATATAGATAAATTAAAGATTGTTATTGAACAGAATATGCGCAGAAGAGAATTAATTGATAAAATGTGTGGTATGTGATAAAATCTGATGATACGAGGGAAAAAGTATTTGCGAGGAATGCTTATGAAAAGAATAATTGCAGTGTGTATGCTTATGGTGTTAATTGTAAGTCAGACAGCATGCACATTTTCCAGAAATAATGACAGGGCGGTGATACCAGGAAGCAGTATTACCCCCGCACCAGGTGCCGCAAAGGAGATTAAGGGTGATGGAGAGAATCCTACACTTACAGGAGTTCTTACATTGAGAGATGCTGACACGGGCAGAATGCGGTTTGTAGATATAAAGACAGGAACAGAATATGAAGTCCCTTATACAGGCAGTACAGATATTCAGGATGCTTACGGAAAGATAAAAGCAGCTTCTACCATGGATATGGGTGGAATATATGATGTATATGTGGATAAGAAGGGCAAGGCGGTGAAGATACACGGAAACAGTGATGCCTGGGTAAGATATGATGTTTCAGGAATAACCGTAGATGAGAATTCAAGGAAGTTAAGCATTGGGGCTTCCAATATGATATATGAAAGTTACACAGTTGTGCTTTCAGGAGAAGAACGTATAAGTATTGCACAGCTCGTTGACCAGGATAAGCTGGTTATCAGGGGCGTTGGAGAGAAAGTATATTCGGTGAATGTAACTGCAGGACACGGATATCTTAAACTTACAGGTGTAGATGCACTTGTTGGTGGTTATGTAAGCATAGGTAATAAACAATTACTGGGTGTTACAAAGGATATGCTGGTGACTGCACCTGTTGGAACACATACGGTTAATGTACGTAATGGCAACCTGTCAGCAAGTAAGACAGTGACTATAGCTAAAGATGAGACTACATCAGTTGATTTTTCTGAAGTACAAAGTGATCCGGTTAAGATGGGGGCTGTTAATTTTTCAGTTACTCCGAAGGGCGCGGTTATGAGCATTGATGGTGTTGAGGTTGATTATTCTACTCCAGTGTCACTTTCTTATGGAACTCACAGAGTTAAGCTGGTAGCCAACCACTATCAGGAGTATTCTGAGATTATAAATGTTAATTCAGCCTATGTTACGAAGGTTATCGATATGACTTCATCCGGTACATCAACAAGTACAGCGGCTGATAATACAAGTGGATATAAGGTATCAATAACAGCACCTAAGGGAGCGGTACTTTATGTTAATAGTGAATACATAGGAACTGTTCCGTGTTCATTTGATAAATCATCTGGAAAGAAGACGATTACACTTTCGCAGAATGGATATAATACAGTTAGTTATACAATATCAATTGCTAATACAGCAGGAGACCTGACATATGCATTTCCAGAAATGATAAGTGGAGGTACCCAGGAGACTACAACACAGGTACAGGTTCCAACAGTCACTCCTGCAACAACAAAGTCATCTACAAAGCAGAGTACGAAAAGGAGATAAGAGTTATGAATATTTTATTTTCACCACCAGATATAACCGAGGAAGAGATTCAGGCAGTTTCTGAGGCTTTAAGGTCAGGATGGATTACAACAGGTCCAAGAACTAAAGAGTTTGAAAGAAATATTGCTCAGTTTACAGGCTGTAACAGGGCGGCATGTCTCAATTCAGCTACAGCATGTTTAGAGACAGCACTCCGTCTGTTAGGAATCGGTGAGGGCGATGAGGTTATTGTTCCTGCATACACTTATACAGCATCTGCAAGTGTCGTTGCGCATGTTAATGCAAAGCTTGTTCTTATTGATGTTGAAAAGGACACATATCACCTTGATTATGACGCGCTTGAAGCTGCAATTAATGAGAGTACCAAGGCTGTAATACCTGTAGATATAGGTGGTGTTATGGTTGACTATGACAGGATAAGAAAGATTGTCGAGAGTAAAAAGAATATATTTAAGGCTTCAACACCCCTTCAGGAGGCACTTGGCAGAGTTGCAATTGTTGCTGATTCTGCACATGGTTTCGGAGCAAGTGAGGGTGGTGTTATGAGTGGAATGAAGGCTGACTTTACAAGCTTTTCATTTCATGCAGTCAAGAACCTTACAACAGCAGAAGGCGGAGCTCTTACATGGAGAAGTATTCCGGGAGTTGATGATGAGGATATATATAAGCAGATAATGCTTTACTCACTTCACGGACAGTCTAAGGATGCGCTTGCAAAGACTAAGCTTGGTGCATGGGAATATGATATCAAAGGAACTTATTACAAATGTAACATGACTGATATTATGGCTTCTATTGGGCTTGTACAGCTTAAGAGATATCCGGGACTTCTTAAGAGAAGAAGAGATATAATTGAGAGATATACACAAGGGATTGCAGCCGATGATGTGGATATTATGAAGCATTTTACAGATGAATATACTTCAAGTGGTCATCTGTATCTTGTAAGGCTTCTTGGAAAGGATGTTAAGGAGCGTAATGAACTGATTACAAGACTTGCTGAGGCAGGTGTTGCAACTAATGTACATTTTAAGCCGCTTCCAATGCATACGGCATATAAGAACATGGGATTTGATATTAAGGATTTTCCACATTCATATAATATGTATCGTAATGAGATTACACTGCCGCTTCATACATGTCTTACTGATGAACAGGTAGAATATGTAATAGAGCAGTTTAACAGAATGAAATAATCGGACATTAGTTATACAACAACAAAAAGGGGATTGATTACGATGGAGTTAAGACCATGGCAGCTTCTTCCTGATGAAATGAGAACTAAGGAAGTAAGAAAATACTATAATATACTTATGAAACACAGAATGTGGTTAGAGATGAAAAGAGTGCTTGATGTTATTGTTGCTGGTATTATGCTGGCAGTTTTAATTATTCCAATGGGAATAATTGCACTTGCAATCAGACTTGATTCACCGGGACCTGTTTTTTTCAGGCAGGCGAGAGTAACACAGTATGGAAGAATTTTTCGTATATACAAGTTCAGGACTATGGTTGACAATGCAAGTAAGCTAGGGGCAGCAGTGACTGTAGATAATGATTCAAGAATCACTAAGGTTGGAGCATTTTTACGAAAGTACAGAATGGACGAGTTTCCTCAGCTTTTTAATATACTTGCAGGGGATATGACTCTTGTCGGAACAAGACCGGAAGTTCCTAAGTATGTTAAGAAGTACACCAAGGAGATGTATGCGACACTTCTTCTTCCTGCCGGACTTACATCAAGGACAAGTATTGCTTATAAGGATGAGGACAAGCTTCTTGGTGAGGCTGTTGATGAAAAAAGTACAGATAATATATATCTGAATGAAGTATTACCGGCAAAAATGCGTTATAACCTTGAAAGTATGAAACATTTTGGCGTGAAAGCTGATGCGGCTGTATTGTGGGATACATTTACATCAGTAGTTGGAAGTGAAAGAATGACTGTTAAAAAGTAGGTAGAGTATGTTTATTACAATTGCTGTTATTGCATATAACGAGGAGAATACGATAAAGAATATTCTTGATGACATAAGCAGGCAGGATTATGATCATAGTCTTATGGAGGTTGTGCTTGTTGATTCTGCATCCACGGATGGAACAAAGGCTGTTATGCAGAAGTTTGCTGATGAGAATAAGATGGGAGCAAGACAGATAATCGTGCTTGACAATCCTAAGAAGACGCTTCCGTGTGGATGGAATGTGCTGCTTGATAATTATACAGGGGAAGCTGTTATAAGAGTTGATGCACATGCACATATTCCGGAAGATTTTGTTAGCAAGAATGTTAAGGTTTTAGAAGAAGGCGAGATGGTTGTTGGTGGTGTCCGACCTAATATAGTTGATGAAGAGACACCTTGGAAGGATACGCTGCTTCTTGCTGAGAGTTCGATGTTCGGCTCAAGCATAGCACCTTACCGTAATGGTGGGAATGGAACGGAAGAAAAGATATATATGAAATCGTTGTTCCATGCTGCATATAGAAGGGAAGTTTTTGAAAAAATCGGACATTATAATGAGTCTCTTGCAAGAACTGAGGATAATGAAATTCATTACCGTATGAGAAAAGCAGGGTTTAAATTAAGATTCTGTCCGGATATAATATCGTACCAGCATACAAGAAGTTCACTTCCTAAGATGCTTAAGCAGAAATATGCTAATGGATACTGGATTGGAAAGACAAGCAAGGTATGTCCAGGATGCCTTTCTATATATCATTTTGTTCCATGGGCTTTTGTCATGGCTATTATTGTTACAACAGTTGCAAGTGTGTCATGTAAGCTGCTTGCTGTGAAGTCGATTTTTTCGCGTATTGTATATGGACTTACAGGACTTATGTGGGGAGCATACTGGCTGTTGGCAGTAGTTATGTCGATTGTTGCAGTAATAGGAGCAAAGAAGGAGCGCAATAAAACATGTTTTGCATTGCCATTTTTGTTTTTTCTGTTGCATATTTCTTATGGAATTGGTACAGTATGTGGGTTAGCAGCTAAAAAGCCTGCTAAAGAAACGAGGAACTGATGATGGGTGAGACTAAAAAGGACAGAATACAGCTTCTGGTAAGAAGATTTTTCTTGTTTTTAACAGATACATTTTTATTGAATGCATCTGTCGCTTATTATGAGATTTGATGTAGGTATTGTATCTATTGAACCTCAATATATTAACAATTATGTAGACAATATGCTGTTCTATACAATAATATCGCTGCTTATATTCTGGGTGTTCAGATTATATCACAGTCTGTGGCAGTATGCGAGTATAGCTGAGGTGTACAGGATTGCTGAAGCATGTATTACTGTAGAAGTGGTACATTTCTTAAGTAATAAGATGGTGGGTAATATGCTTCCTAGAAGCTGCTATTTTAATGCGGCAATATACCTTATTATTGCAATATGTGCAAGTCGTTTTATGTACAGAATGATAAGAACTGTGCTTAACAAATACAGGAATATTAAGACTTCCAACAATGTAATGATTATAGGTGCAGGAGAGGCAACCAATGTCATTATGAGAGAAATACAGAATTCAAGTTATCTTGCTAATTCTAATATCGCCTGTATTATTGATGACGACCGCCGCAAGGTAGGCAAATACATACGAGGCGTCAAGGTTATAGGAACAAGGGATAAGATTAAGGAAGCAGCAAAGCTTTATGATATTGATGAGATTATATTTGCAATTCCATCAGCATCTAATGAAGTTAAAAGGGATATATTAAACATTTGTAAAGAGACAGACTGTACTCTTAAGATTCTGCCGGGCGTATATCAGATGGTAGACGGAGAGATTAATGTTAATTCTATCCGTAATGTTGATGTGCTTGACCTTCTTGGAAGAGATCCGATTGAAGTAGATATTGAATCTATTATGGGATATGTTAAGGATAAGGTTATTATGGTAACAGGAGGAGGTGGCTCCATTGGTTCAGAGCTTTGCCGTCAGCTTGTAAGCCACAAGCCTAAGCAGCTCATTATATTTGATATATATGAGAATAATGCATATGATATCCAGCAGGAATTAAAAATTAATTATCCAGACGCCAATGTTGTTACTCTTATTGGTTCAATAAGAAATGTGTCAAGGCTTGAAAGCGTATTTGCACAGTACAAGCCAGATATTGTATATCATGCAGCAGCACATAAGCATGTACCGCTTATGGAAGTCAGTCCTGATGAGGCTGTTAAGAATAATGTTGTCGGTACATGGAATGTTGCAAGAATGGCTGATAAGTATGGGGTTAAGAAGTTTGTTATGATAAGTACAGATAAGGCTGTTAATCCAACTAATGTAATGGGAGCAACAAAGCGTATTTGTGAGATGATTGTTCAGACGTATAACGAGATATCCAAGACAGATTTCGTTGCTGTAAGATTCGGTAATGTACTTGGAAGTAACGGCTCAGTCATTCCTCTTTTTAAGAGACAGATTGAGGCTGGTGGACCAGTTACGGTTACAGATCCTAATATTATAAGATATTTCATGACTATACCCGAGGCGGTTTCACTTGTTCTTCAGGCAGGTGCATATGCCAAAGGTGGAGAGATATTCATTCTTGATATGGGCGAGCCTGTTAAGATTGATGATCTCGCAAAGAACCTTATCAGACTGTCAGGTTATACACTTGGCGTCAACATGGAAATTAAATACACAGGACTCCGTCCTGGCGAAAAGCTCTACGAAGAGCTTCTTATGAAAGAAGAAGGTCTTCAGGAGACAGATAACAAGCTTATCCACATTGGAAAACCAATTGAGTTTGATAAAGAGAATTTCTTTGATAACCTTGAGAAGCTTAAGGAAGAAGCTTATTCAGAAACTGGTAATATAAGAGAATCACTGAAGAAGGTGGTTGATACTTATCATCCGAATGAACATTAATGGAGAAGACCTACTAATTATGTTGTTTTCAAGAGTTGAGTAGGCATATTTCTGGTGAGATTTGAATTAGATATTGGAGAAGACCTACTAACATGCTTTTTATAAGGATGTTGGTAGGTCTTTTTTATAGAAAATCGTTGGAATTTATTAGCTGGGAGATGAGATGGTGGGAAAAAGACCTACTATATAGCATATATTACTAAGATTAGTGTGCTTTTCAAGTTGCTAGTTGATTTTTGGGGGAGCGAAAAACATCTACTCAATTAACAACTTTGGTTAATTGAGTAGGTGTTGTGTGAAAGAATTGCACCATTAAAGCTTCATTGACTATAAAAGATATTCATTAATATTAATATCAACGGTATTGGAATTGAGAGGAATAGAAGAAGATTCGAAGGTGGCAATAAAGTTCCTGCCTAATACATAACCGGATTTAGCGTAATCGTTAATCTTCTTTAATGTTTTGTTCATATAATCAGAATCTCCCATAATGCCGAAGTGTTCCCATATGAATTCCTGACGGGTATTAATATTGAGGCAGGTAAAATCAGGATGGACGGTTACCCCGGTAGAAAGCACAAGCGGATATTCATACTTATATGGAATATTGTGCTGTTTTAGTTTGTTGGCAATTATTAATTCGGATTTAGAACGCACCTGTTCTCCGTTATCAGAGTAGAAGTCAGGAGTATCATCAGGAATGTCAAGAGAATTATATTGAACATTATTCCAGAGATTCAATGTATCTTCGGCAGGTGTATAGACTGGTGTAATAAGTTCCTGTCTTATCTCATTAAGAGAATTGTATAAATGCTCAATCTGTTCAGGAGAATAGTTCTTAAGAAAAGTTTCAATAGCATGAAGTTCATGTTGGATTTCATGCTTGACTTTCAGATCATATTCCTTCTGAGCCAGACTCTTCGCAAGATTAAGATTAGATTTCTTTTTTATGTATGTTCCTGTTCTGTCAGTAGAATCTGTTCTGTGATAATATTGATGGGCGTTGCCACGCTTAGCAATGCGGAGTGTTCCGTCAGGGGCATTACTTAGTCTTGAATTGATAGTGTTGAGAAGCAAAATAAGTTCGGATTGACGATTGGAAACAGCACTGATAGTTAAATCAGGTGATAAAAGCATTGCATTTAATATTCTGTTATTTGCTATATGGTTCATATATCA
>OMCU01001335.1_pt1 | contig 10282 bp, 3 predicted proteins | sample 1645081 | NCBI WGS metagenome assembly OMCU01 (sample SAMEA103958122, study PRJEB25191) | human gut metagenome | biome: human-associated habitat [ENVO:00009003]; feature: intestine environment [ENVO:2100002]; material: feces | place: Germany | collected 2013/2015 | reverse complement strand
AATTTAAAGTTTTTCTATTATGAACAAAAAATTTTTAAGTGCAATCCTGTTCGGAACCTTAATGGTTACCTCGGCAGGAACATTTGTATCTTGTAAGGATTACGATGACGACATCGATAACCTGCAGGGACAAATTGATGCTAACAAAGCAGGCATCGAAGAACTGAAAAAGTTAATCGGTGAAGGTGACTATGTTACCAATGTAACCAAAGATGGCGATAATATTGTTGTCTCTTTCAAAAACGCCGGAGATAAAACTATCGAGCTGAAAGATGAAGTAGGCTCAATTTGCAAAGTAGAAAACGGTGAACTTTACATTGATGGCAAAGCAACAGGCATTAAAATATCTGCAGATGCTCCTGTTACTGAATTCAAGCCGGCTGTAAAAGTAGAAGATGGCAAATGGGCTGTACTTCAAGCTGATGGTACTTATAAAACAACAGGTATTCCTGCAACAGGAGTAACTGTATCTGGCTCTCAGACAGAAGGCTTTATTTTGACTTTTGTTAATGCTGAAGGCGAAGAAACTGTAATCGAATTGCCTACTGCTGCTTCTAGAATTACTAGTTTGAGCGTAGCTAACGGTGCAGAAACAACTGTAAAGTTGAACAAATATACTTTTGGTATTACTGCCGAAAATAAAAAGGCATGGGAAAAAGCTACCGGAAAAACTGTGACTTCTGCTAAATTCATCGTAGCAGATAATGCAGAAAACAAAGTTTCTGTAAGAGTGAATCCTGTAGACGTTGACGCAACGGCTATTGAATTTGTAGCTATTAACGGTAAAAATGAAGTGCTTCCTAATGTGACTTTCGTTGCTAACGAAGATAAGAACTACGCAACAGAAGTTAGAGCTGCTTATGGAAACGGACTTTATCACATGACTGTTAAACAGTTTACTTTGGCAGATGACAAGGCAAGCGATGCGTTAGATAAAGCAATGGCAGGTGATAAGGGTTATTATGCTTTGACTGCCAATAAGGTTTATCGTGCAGAATATAATATGAAATTCCAAATCGAAACTGCGACTGCCGCAATCGGTGACATTCTTGTTGACGATAAGGAGGTAGGAAACGCAGTTACTGTAGATGCCGGAAAAGCACATTCTGTAACTGTTGAGAATGAAGAAGATTTGTATGACTTGTATTTGAGCGCAAGCCAAGAAGATATCAAATTGTTCGGTTTGGAATTCGACAATGAAAAAGGCACTTTCACTATCACTAAGACTCCTGACGTGGTAACTGCTGCTGATTTCGATCTGACAGTTCATACTTTGGACAATAGTGGTAAGGTTGCTGAAAAAACTATCAAAGTTACTTTATCTGATGTAATTGTTACTGATGCAGATTATGCTACTAGAACTTTGGCTATTGTTGCAAACAATACAGAAGATGCATCAAAAGACAAGAACTTCTTCACAGCTGATATGGCAACCATGACTAAGGCTTTGGGTAACGAACTTGATGCATGGAAGAGAAAAGTAGCTAATGCCAGCGTTGCATTCTACTCAGATGCGAAATGCGAAAAGGCAGTAGAAGGTGATAACGCAGGTGTTGCCTTGACCTTCGTTGACGCAGAAGGCAAAGAACTCACCGAAAACGCTATAAAATCTGCAGTTGACATGAAATTTGCTGTAACCAATGCTACTGCTTCTAAGGTGTTCAAAGTAAATACTGTATATTATGCAAAAGTAACATTCATTACAACAGGTAATTCTGAACTTAACTCAGTAGTTGTTCCGTTCAAGTTCACTGTTCCGACTTTGGCTAGCATGTTCGCTACAGAAGCCGCAGTGTTCAAGGGTGATGTTGCTTACGCATACATGAATGTAGCAGATCAAACTAGCGGTGAAGCTGCTTATAGCTTGAAACGTGCATTTGCTAAATATCCGGAAGTTTCTCTTGATATGGATGCTGAAACTGCAATTGTAGGTGACTATACATCTGCTGATTTGGCTGAAGTAAGCACTACATTTGACGGAGAAGCTAAGATTACATTGAAAGCTGTTGATACAGATAAAGCTACTAAGATTCCTGCCGGTTATGCAAAAGAATTGATTGTCATTGCTAGCGACAAAGACTATGAAGGATGGGCTTACGGTGAAGGTGAAGGCGAATATGTATTCAAAGTGAAAGTAATGAGCCCGATCTTTGAAGGTACTGTAACTTCTATTGAATCAGCAGTTGAAATTCCTGCAACTTCTGTAGACGGATACAAACTGGGTAATAAAGACATCCAGGGTACAACTTACAACAAGGTAGCTTACAAAGTATTGCAAGATGCTGTTAATGAAAAGGGAGAAGGTTACTGGAAACGTCCTGAAATCGCAAGCGTAGAAGCTGCTGTAGCCAGCGACCGTGTAATTAAGATTGGTAACGACGGTAAAGCTTTTGATGCAGCTATGGCTACTGACGGAAAAACAGTAGTTGAAGGTTACATTCAGGTATTGCCACAGAATATTGCTACAACAACTGAAGAAACTATCAATGTTTCTGTAACAGATACTTGGGGATTTGTTAAAGTTAACCCGATTAAGGTTAAAGTTACCGTTGAGTAAAAAGTAGTTGATAAGAATAAGGTTATTCTGTAACTATCAATAAAGAAGGGGCTGTCCGAAAAGTGTGACAGCCCCTTTGCTTTTTCTCTTCTCAAGAAAAGTTTTTCTTTTTTTGCTTTCACACATTTCACGCTACAACTCACTGATACATCTGTTGTTATCGTGAAACGTATGCCGGCAAACTGCCATTCACATACCTATAGCAAGGCAGGATGATAAGTGAAGCTAGACAAATGCTTGCAAAATCTGGTTACTTGTCCGGGCTATTTGAAGCCGTAAAAACACACTAAGGAGTTTTTAATAAAGACTTTGAAGTTTTTTAAAAAGCTCTTCATCTTTAAAAAAAATACTTCCGTCTTTTTTTAAAGACTTTGGTGTTTCGATATATGCTCTATATTGCTTGTTATTTCAAACTCAAATATCCTGTTCTTTCAAACATTCTATCATTTTTTACTTTGATACTCCTGAAATCCGGGTAAACACTTTAGCCTTTCAGACAGGTAAGCTCCCATTGGCTTTGAATCCTGTATCAAAGAAATGACAATAGATAAAAATGCAGGTTTCACGGTAACAGATAGTTCATCAGATAGTTACAGTGTGAAATGTGTGAAAGCAAAAAATAAAAAACTCCCACTGGGGAGAAATGTAACAAGTAGAAAAAAAGAAGGCATCCATAGGTTGGATGCCTTCTCTTCTTATCAGTAAAGAAGTTTATTACTTCTTGTATTCAATTGTCGCCTGAGTTTTGATTCCTGCGTAGTCTGTGAAAGTAACCACCAGTTCACCTCCCTGACCTGCATTCAAATCAGCAATTTTCACACCGGTACCATCTACTTCCAAATTAACACTACCACCTGCACTTTCTGCAGATTTAGCGAATTCAACTTTGATTGTTGCACCTGAAGTGGCATCAGCTGTAGAAACTTGATATCCGCCTAGTTTATTAGAGGCACTTGCAGATGCAGGGATAGCAGTGGTACTTACTGCAATTTCTTCATCACCATATTGCAATGCAAGACCATTTTTCGGTTTGTTTGCGGTTCCGTCTTCTGTGAGAGGTGCAATAATACCGTTTGCATTAACAGCAGCTACTGTACCTGCAACACCGTTCGTATAGTAAACCAACTTAGCTTTGTTGAAAGCAGGAGCAAGTTTCATGGTAAACTCTTTAGATACTGAGATAGTATTGTCTGCTGCAGCATTACTTACACCTGTCAAAGCATTAACTGTTACAACTTCCTTGCTGGCTTTTACTTTGTAATCAGTAGTTTTAAGGAAGCCATTTTTAACGACGTCATTGAAAGTAATTGAAACTGCCTCTTTAACCTCACTATTATCTGCTTTCTTGTATGTATAAGCATAGCCCGGCTGAGCATCAGTCATACCAGTACCATCAGCCTTTTTGTTAATAGTATACAAGTTAGTCGGCATTGTAAATGCAGGAGTATTCTGAATTGAGTTATCAATTACAGAACTTAATACGCCTTCATTCCATCCTGCATATTGATTTGCAGTATAATAGTCATCGAATTCAGGTTTAGAAACTGTTACAGGAACAATTACCTTCTTCAATTCATTACCCTGAGCATCTTTCAATGTCAAAGTCAAATTGAATGTACCGTAGATGTTTGCAAGGTCTTTGGCTGCTGTTGTATACTTGCTGCTAGCATAGCCCAAAGTAATAACAGCTTTGGTAGCATTGCGTGCAGCAATTGTTGCAGCACCGCCATCTGCTTTCTTGAATGCAATAGCAGTGTTTTCAGCCACTTTATACAATCCATCACCAATAGAAGTTGTGCTAGTCAGAGCAAAGAAGTTGCCGTCTGCAGTAGTTACAGTTGTTTTAGTTGCATCTGCATTCTGAGCGATGTTTGCATCCAAGTTGGTAAAGATAGTACCCAAATCAACAGAGAACGAGTTCACTGTGCTGATTTTGATGCTAACCGGAGCAACAGTTTCTGTCTCAGATACAGAAGCACCTGCAATCGTAAGGGCAACGTTATTTTTAGCTATCTTGCCTGTGATATCAAGAATGTTAACAGTAACGCTTAAACCGGGAGTTGCAGCAGCAGTAGCAGGAACAGTAATGTTCATACCGTCTACCGTGATACCCTTGGCTTCGGCTAAAGTTTTATTTGCGCCTTCGAATGTTAAATAAGAATCATAAGCCTGAGCTGCAGTAGTGGCATTAAGTGACAAAGTAGAAGTTCCTAAAGCCACGTTTTTACTTGCCAAGTCAATTTGGGCCTTATTGTAAGCCGTGTTAGTCTTGCTTTCGTTTACGGTCTGAGTGTCAATAACATATTCATATCCTGTCATTACAGTACCGTTCACAGCCAAAGCATATTTCACATTTTTATCTACACCGTTTACTTTCTTGGTGAAAGCAGTGGCAATATTATCAGCGGTTACTTCATCGGTCATTGCAATAGCCAAATTCCATTTTCCGCTAGGTGAAGCGGCACGATCGGTTACATAGTCGCCTTCTGCAGCTGTAGCTGTAACAGTAACAGGAGCTGTTTTGCCATCGATGTCCACTAAAGTCAATTCTTGTGCACCCAAATCATAAGAAGCGGGAGTAACAGTAGCAGTTTCACTTCCCAATTGACCAATCAAGAGTTGTCCTGCAGTCACGTTGCCTTTCTTACCTGCCCAAGTTACATCGGCACCGGCTTTTGACCATGCGATATTTTTACCTGAAGTCCAATTGCTCGGAGTTGCATTAAGTGCTGTCAGAGCCGAAGAAGAAGTCGGCAGTGTAATTTCCTGCATCACGCCTGCTTCATTGGGGATGTGCAGAACCACCGAATCGCCTTTCTGTACAGCCCACGCGTTACCTGACGCCTTATATTCAGACTTCACGAATGCCTTGGTTGCATCATCATAGAAATACCAGAAGCCGTCCTTTACATAAGGAGCAGTGCTTTCGCCCTGGGGAGTAGTGCCTGTAGTGGCAAAGAAACCTGTAGGAGTACCGTCGATGCTGATTTCACCTGTTGTCTTGTCGATGACAACCGTGCTGCCTGCAGGTGTGCCGGCAATAGTCAGGTTGTAAGAAGTACCGTCGCTGACAGATACTTTCAAACCGCCCTCTACAGATTCAATCTTGGTTACATAAGCGCCACCGGTGGTGACTTTCGATTCAAGGTCTGAAAGCTTTGACTTGATATCGGTCAACTCCTTGTTGATGTTGTCGATGTCATCGTCATAGTCTTTACAAGACACAAACGTTCCTGTAGAGGATACCATCAAGGCTCCGAACAGGATTGCACTTAAAAATTTTTTGTTCATAATAGAAAAACTTTAAATTTATAAATTTAAAAACTCAATTTGTTTATCGTTTTTAAAGGACTTGGTTTCATTGATTTATATGACCTGCTGTTGACGTATTTCACTCTTTCCCAATGAGTTTTCCATTGTCCCGGAGAGGCCGGAACAGGTTTCCGCAGCTTTTTCCCTCCGCTTCCGGTAATGTGCCGGTGGAATTCCCATTATCTTACCGAATGCATCATAGAACACACTTCTGGAAGTGAACCCGCAACGCTTGTCAAGCTCAGTGATATCGCACTCGTTGTGGTCTATCAGGTGCTTGGCGTGAAGGATGCGGTATTTGTTCAGCAAGTGTTTAAAGTTGCATTTAAAGTAATGATTGACGACATTCGACAGGTAGGTAGTATTACGTGCCGGTTGCAATAAGAGGATATTACGTTGATTATCAATGGTATTTAAAAAGGAGAGGCAATTCGGGATTTATCCCTTATTTTGTATAGATTCCATATAAGCATTCATAATCTTGGTTATAGATTATGGCAGAAGCAATCTTGACAAAGACTTGATTTTATGGCGGGAAATAAAACAAGGCGGAAGAAAGCTTCATGCTTCTCTTCCGCCTTGTTATGTTAAATAAAAGGATATATCCGGTCAGTCTAACTGTTCTATTTCTTCGATGCTTAATCCGGTTGCAGCAACAATGGCTTCAACGGACATTCCACCGGACCTTAAATTGCGGGCTACGGAAAGAATGCCTTCTTTTCTTCCTTTTTCGATTCCTTCCTTCAACCCTTCCTCTTTCCCCTGATTTTTAGCAAAAGAAATCGTTGCCAGATTATCCCTGTATACTTTGATGCTCTCATCATACTTCATACGCTCCTCTTTACTCAGGGAAGCGATATCCACAATCTTCTCCAGTTTTTCAAAGACGGCTTTGCGCGCTTTGAAAGGAAGTCTGTTCAGCGTTTCCATATTCTTGAGTATATATATCCAACGTTCAAAATCCGTCTCGCATTCCTCTTCCTCCTTGTTGAAAGAAGGAAGCTCGATAAAAATAAACCGCAGCTTGTCCGAAAACACTTCGTGCGTATCACGGTCCGAAAGGACAATGTCCGTGCGGAGCTTGTGGGGAGTGTCCTCCAGACGGAAGTTCATGAAGAAGACACCGTAAACGGCCTTCAGGTCAAACTCCCAGCGGGCTCCCTTCTCACCCTGACGCGTAATGGTATGCGAAAGATAGAACAACGCACGCTCCTTAAAGTTCGTCTGCTGCCGGTTCTGCATCTCCACAATGATATGCTCCCCTGCCTCCGTGGTGCAATAGATGTCATAAATAACACCCCGGTCACCCATGTATTCGGGCAACAATTCTTTATCCAGAAAAGTGATGTCCTTTATGGACCTCTCACCCACCAGCAGGTCGTTCAGGAAGTCTATGAGCAAATCCTTGCTGACCTCCTGGCCGAATATCTTCTTGAAGCCCACGTCCGTAAACGGATTGATAAATTTTCCCATGCCGCTTTATTTTTAGCAAAGATAATCTTTTAAGGGGAACCGGACAAGAAGGAGGGACATTTTATTTATGGGATTTATTTCCCTTTTTACGGAAACATGATAATAACGAAAAACAACGATCTTTTTTAGATGAAAAACGTTTTTTTATTTGACAGTATAACATTAGTGTGAGGATTGTATGCCTCTTTCGTTTTACTCTGATAACATCCCATTTCTTCCCTTGCCTGTTAATATTATTTCGTTTGATGAAATTGTGGAATACCTCCAATGCTTATATGGAATCTATACAAAATAAGGGATAAATCCCGAATTACCTCTCTTTCTCAAATATAACTGATAATCAACGCAATATCCTCTTGTTGCAACCGGCACTTTTTTATTCAATAGTTATAAATATCAAGAAGTTCTTTCTAAAAATAACTAATACTTGTTTATCAAAATCTGATATTAAGATTTCATTTTCTTTCTAGATAAAAATTCTTCATTTCTTCACATGACAATAAGCCCTGGCCAAATACAAATAGTGTTAGTTGTAATAAGAATATATTCCGCTTATTATCAACGATATTGAAGAAAGAGAGGCGATTAGGGATTTATCCCTAATTTTGTATGGGTCCTATATAAGCATTTGTAGTCTTGACAATAGGTTATGGCAGAAGCAATCTTGATAAAGCTTTGAATTTATGACAGAGAATAAAACAAGAGGCCATCTCAAAAGTGAAGTGCACTCCAAAAGTGTGGCAGCCCCTTTGTCTTTTCTCAAGATTTAGAAAAGAAGATATAAAAAAGGCACCCCAAAGGATGCCTTTCTATTATCGAAAGAAGTAGATTACTTCTTATATTTAACTGTTGCAGTGGTGATGATACCCAGTTCATCTTTGAATGTCAATACTAATGTACCGCCTTGACCTTCTTCCAGACCTGTTACCTTGATACCGGTTGCATTGTTTTCTGCCTGTTGAGCAGCTTGCTTCTTGGTAGCATCACCAAAAGTAGTAGTATACTTATCAGCGGGAGTTCCCATCTTTACAGTACCGAATGAATTTTCACTCTCATCAAGAGATGCATAGATTGCATAAGTGCTTGCAGGAGTTCCACTCAAATTATCTTGTTTTGTTACTGTAAACTTCTGACCAAGTTTTCCCTGTTCATTGTAATTCTGATCAGTAGCAGCATTATCAGCAGACAAGTTAGCAAAGTTCACAGCCATTTCGCTGTCACCGAGTTTCAGTGCAAGACCGTTTCTCTTTTCAGCAGCACCGGTCAACGGAGCAATCATGTCTGTTTCTGTATTTACAATCGCATCTACTGAAGCACCTGCCTTGTAGTATACAAGTGATGCACCTTCGAAGACACTCTTAGCTTTTACTGTAAATTCAGGAGAAGTTACCTTAACGTTGTAAGTTTCGGAAGTATTATATTCGATTTTCAAAATTTCAGCACTGGCTTTTGTCTTGAATGTATTTACTGCAAGTTCCTTACCATTATCAACGTTTTTCAAGATTTTAACATCACTTGCTGACAAATCGCCAAACAGATCCGTAGCATTTTTGTCTCTTGTATTACCATCATAATCGGTATATGTTACTTTCTCTTTATAACTTACAGAAGCTGAAGTAATAGCAGTACCGTTTGCATCTTTCTTGCTTACAAAGATATTTTCAAGAGAAATAGAAGGTTTGTTGTTTTCGGCAGTCTTCACTAAAGCAGTCGTATAAGTGTTATCTGCCCAAGCAGCATATTCATTCTGTTCATACAAGTCACTGAATGCAGGTTCTTCTACGGTTACAGGAATTTCAATGGCTTTCACTGCATTTTCACCGGCTTTCAAAGTCAATGTCAAAGTGAATGAACCAAACATATTGGCAGGACTTTCTGCACCTGATTTATAAACATTTCCCAATGTAATGACTGCTTTCTTGATAGAACGAAGGTCTGCAGAAGCTCCAGTCAAATTAACTTCTTCATCTTTTTCATTCTTATAGACAATGCCATTGACACTTGCCAGACAGACCTCATAAGGAGCATTTTGAGCCTTTAATGCACCATCAGTCAAAGCAAAGAAGTCTTTATTGTTTGTTGTCAAAGCAGATTTATTAATTGACAAAGCCTGGTTAGCATCCAGATTAGCGAATGTATCACCCAAGTCAATTGTGAATGATTGGCCGGTTTTTATTATCTTAATGTCAACCGGAGATACACTTTCCGACGGTGCTTCTGTTGCGCTGGCAATATTCAAAGTAACTGTGTGTGTTGAAATATGACCTGTTACGTCCAAAGCATAAATAGTGGCCTCCAAACCTTGAACTCCGGCTGCCGTAGCAGGAACAGTCATTGTCATACCATCAACAGTAATACCTGCTTTTTCTGCCTTTGATGCAGCCAACCCTTCAAATTTGATATAAGAATCGTATACATTATCCTCCTTGACAGCTAAAATTGTAGTGCCTAAAGGAACTGTATATCCTGTTTTACCGTCAATTACGACACTGGTTATGCTTTTATCAGACAAAGCTTTGTTGGTTTTACTTTCTGCATCAGTTTGTGTATCTATAACGAAAGCGTATCCTGTCATCACAGTACCGTTCACTGCCAATGCATATTTCACGTTTCTGTCCACACCGTTTTCTTTCTTGGTGAAAGCGGTAGCTATATTATCGGCGGTAATGGTTTCATTCATTTCGATAGACAAATTCCACTTACCATTCATAGAAACGGCACGAGGAGCTGTAGATTCTGCATCTTGTGGAGTTGCCACCACTTTAACAGGAGCCGCCTTGCCTTCTACGTCTACCAAAGTCAATTCCTGTGCACCCAAGTCATAAGATTTAGGTGAAACTTCAGCTACTTCCACAAGGTTGCTTAATTGACCAATCAAGAGTTGCCCTGCAGTCACGTTGCCTTTCTTACCTGCCCAAGTTACATCGGCACCGGCTTTTG
>OMCU01001330.1_pt1 | contig 10321 bp, 10 predicted proteins | sample 1645081 | NCBI WGS metagenome assembly OMCU01 (sample SAMEA103958122, study PRJEB25191) | human gut metagenome | biome: human-associated habitat [ENVO:00009003]; feature: intestine environment [ENVO:2100002]; material: feces | place: Germany | collected 2013/2015 | reverse complement strand
TATCGTAGTATGTATTAAACAGGTTCCGGATACAAAGGGCGGCGTAAAGTTCAACGCAGACGGAACACTCGATAGAGCTGCAATGCTTGCTATCATGAACCCAGATGACAAAGCTGGTCTTGAGGCAGCACTTAGAATTAAGGATCAGAACGGTGCAAAGGTTACTGTTCTTACCATGGGACTTCCAAAGGCAGATGCTGTTCTTCGTGAGGCTATGGCTATGGGAGCTGACGATGCTATTCTTGTTACCGACAGAGTATTAGGTGGAGCTGATACATGGGCTACTTCCACAACAATCGCCGGTGCACTTCGTAACTTAGATTATGATCTGATTATCACAGGACGTCAGGCTATCGATGGTGATACCGCACAGGTAGGACCACAGATCGCTGAGCATCTTGGACTTCCGGTAATCTCTTATGCTGAGGATATCAAGGTTGAGGGAGATTCCGTAATCGTTAAGCGTCAGTATGAGGACAGATATCATGAAGTTAAGGCTAAAATGCCTTGCCTGATCACTGCTCTTTCTGAGTTAAACGAGCCAAGATATATGACTCCGGGTGGAATTTTCGATGCATGTGACAAAGAAGTTACCGTATGGGGCAGAGCAGACTTAAAGGATGTAGATGATTCTAACCTTGGTCTGAAAGGATCTCCAACAAAGATCGCTAAGGCATCTGATAAGGTACCGAAGGGTGCAGGAGAGAAAGTAAATCTGGATCCTGCAGAGTCCGTTGCATACTTAATCGGAAAATTCAAAGAGAAACATATTATCTAAGATTATAGAGAAAAGTGGTGAATAACATGGGTTTAGAAGAATATAAGGGCGTATTTATCTACGCACAGCAGGTAGACAATGAACTTAGCTCTATCGCTTTTGAGTTAATCGGAAAGGCAAAGGAGCTTGCAAAAGATTTAGGAACAGACGTAACAGCAGTCCTTCTTGGATCAAACGTAAAGGGCTTAACAGATGAGTTAGGCGAGTATGGCGCAGACAAGGTTATCGTAGTGGACAACCCTGAACTTGAGACATACCGTACAGAGCCATATGCACAGGCTCTTGCAGCAGTCATCAATGAGTACAAGCCAGAGATTATGTTAGTTGGTGCAACAGCAATCGGTCGTGACCTTGGTCCTACCGTATCTGCAAGAGTTGCAACTGGACTTACCGCTGACTGTACAAAGCTTGAGATTGGTGATTTCCCAATCAACGCAGTTCCTGGTAAGGAAGACGAGCAGAAGCACAACCAGTTACTGATGACCCGTCCTGCATTCGGTGGAAACACAATCGCAACCATCGCCTGCCCGGACAACCGTCCTCAGATGGCTACCGTTCGTCCTGGTGTTATGCAGAAGCTTCCAAAAGAGGCTGGACGCAAGGCAGAAGTAATTGAGTTCAATCCTACACTTGAGAAGAACAACCGTTACGTTGACATCCTTAACGTTGTTAAGGCAGTTGGAAACGTAGAGAACATCATGGATGCAAAGGTTCTTGTATCTGGTGGCCGTGGAGTTGGAAGCAAAGAGAACTTCAAGATGCTGCAGGATCTTGCTGATGTATTTGGCGGAATGGTAAGCTGTTCCCGTGCCGCTGTAGAAAACGGCTGGTTAGCACAGGATTATCAGGTAGGACAGACAGGTAAGACGGTTCGTCCACAGATCTATTTTGCAATCGGTATTTCCGGAGCAATCCAGCACGTAGCTGGTATGGAGGAGTCTGACCTGATCATCGCAATCAACAAGGATGAGGATGCTCCAATCTTCTCCGTAGCTGATTACGGTATCGTTGGAGATCTGAACAAGATCGTTCCAGCTCTGACAGAAGCTTTAAAGGCTGAAATGAAGAATAAATAATTTCATCTTACATAAAGATGTGAAAAGAAAACGCCGCGGATTTCCGCGGCGGTTTTTTTGTGTGAGGAAATACTTGACAAACAGGTTTAAATGACTTAGACTAAAAGTAGTCTAAGTAGTTTAGACCAAAAATAAATAGGTAAAATAATAAATACGGTGATAGAAATGAAAACTTATTTGACAAAAGCAGAATTAAAATTGATGGAAGTAATTTGGGAGAAGGGTCAAATTCCTTCAAATAAACTTGTTAAAGAATGTTTAGAGCGGTTTAATTGGAAAAAGTCAACAACCTATACTAATTTGAAAAAATTAGTTGATAAAAAAATGGTTTGTAATTCAGAGGCAGTTATTACTGTATTAAAATCAAGAGCAGATTATGAAAATGGTCAGAGAAAAGAAGTTATAAAGGAATATTTTTCAAATTCATTACCGCAATTTGTCCTTTCGTTTATCAAAGAAAGAAATCTGACAAGAGAAGATATTCAAGAATTGGAGAAAGTAATAGACGAATATAAGGAGGAACTACATGAATGATTTTTTTAAATTTTATAGTGGTTCTTTGAGTGGAACAATAATAGTTATTATACTATTTTTGTTTATAAGATTTTTATTAAGAAAACAGTCTAATTACATAAAAATAATGTTGTGGGTGATACTTTTGATACGTTTATTGTTTCCGGTATCTATATATACGGAATATGGCATTTTGTATTCGGAAACATTTGTTGAAAAGAATGAAAATCTTTCTGCACAGGAAATGAAAAGTGATAATTCTTTGCAAATATTTCCAAAAGATGAAAATACATCGAAACCATACATGGGAAAAAAGAAGAATATAAATATTCTTATGATATTGTGGTATATAGGTCTTTTGGTTTTTGCTGTATATTATATTATACAGAGGATTGCTGTTTGTAGAAGAACAAAGAATGCAAAGAAGATATCTTCACAGGATGAAATCTATGAGTGGAAAGAAAGCATGGCTTGTGTTATCGGCTTAGTTAAACCAAAAATATTTTTGCCATTTGATTTGAGTCCAGAGCAACGGCAGATAGTGTTACAGCATGAAAAGACCCATATAAAACGCAAAGATTATCTATTGATGATGTTGTATTATATAGCTCTTGCTTTAAATTGGTATAATCCCTTATGTTGGTTAATTTATTTTGGAGTAAATAAAGATATAGAAATGGCCTGTGATGAACAGACATTACAAAATACATCAATGGAGGAAAGAAAATTTTATGCCAGAACATTACTTCGGTTATGTGATAAAGGTAGATTAAAATATGTATCAGCTATGCGACCTTTTATTTGCGAAAGGAGTACATTGAAGATGCGGATTAAAAATATTGGGAAAGAATATAGCTGCCAAAAAACAATATATATAGTTGTTGCCAGTGGATTGTTATTAGTAGTATTATTTGGAAGTTTTCTTTATAAAAAAATTGGTTTGAATAATGTTGATTCGAAAGAACTTGCAAGGCTGGCAAGTTACAAATCAACTTTAAATTTTGATGATACAATGCCTAAAATTGGTTATGTCGGAAAGGGACAATTAGTTGTTTATGACAATATGGGGGTGTATGTTTATGATCTTTCCTCTTCAGACCTGACGGATTATGTTGATTTTGAAAAAAATCATTTTAAGGGATTACAGGGAGATGATGCAACATTTATTCATGTATCGAAGGATGGACGGTATATCCAGCTAAGTGATAATGAAAAACAGTTGCAGTATGATTTGAAAACAAAACAACAAAAGAATCAATTAGATAAAAAAGAAAGCTGGAATCCGAAAACAGAACCGATGGGGGTGGAGACCGCAGAATATTACAGCGTAAGCGATGTGTATTATATAGGTGAAGGCGAAACGTGTTTTCTTGCCATTAACAAAAATGTTACTCCAAATTATGGGGCATTGTTATGTGTAGTATCAAATGTGGGGGCAGAAAAAGAATATTCTTTATTTGATTGATGCATGAGTTGTTTTAAAGGCTGAGATGTGCAAATAATTTCATTTTATATAAGTGTGAAAAGAGACCGCCGCGGATTTCCGCGGCGGTTTTTACTATATTTGTAACGAGTCTTCTGTTTTACAGCCTAAGACACGCGCAAATTTTACGACATCAATGTCTAGATCGCGGGTATTGGCGGCAAAATCGAGAATATCGCTACAGCGATACTTTTTCAATGGACAAATGGAAGGAATCCGGATGTCTTTTATTTTTGTCTGAAAATATGTAACAATGGAACCGACAGGTTCGTTATAGTTAGCAGAGACAAAACAAAAGTGAGGAACGCGCGTGATTTTACTGATGATGGTGGACACACCCGAAGAAAAACGAAAATTTGTGATCCTGTACGAAAACTATCGTTATCTGATGTTGAAAGTGGCGGCGGATATTCTGCATGATTACCAGTTGGCAGAAGATGCCGTGCAGGAAGCATTTGTACGGGTGGCAAAACATATGGAAAACGTCGGACAGCCGGAGGAGACTGCCACGAAACGTTATCTGATTACGATTACAAAACATGCAGCCATTGATCTTTACCGCAGAAGAAACCGGTTACAAAGCAGGGAAATCTATATGGATGAACTTCCAGAAGAAACCGGGCAGTTTACTTATATGGCACCGGAGGAAGAACATGGAGTGTTAGATATTTTAAAAAATCTTCCACCAAAATACAGAGATATATTTCTGTTAAAATATTCCGCACATCTGGAAAACCGGGAGATTGCCAGAATATGCGGACTTCGGGAGGGGACGATACGGCAGCGGATTGCCAGAGGAAAACGGCTAATTGAAAAAGAACTGGAAAAAATCAAGAAGGGAGATACCGAATGAAAGTAACGGACGAATGGCTTTATGAAAAAATGCCGATCGTTGATGCAGCAATGGTACGGCAACTGGAAGTGTGCACGCAAAAAGATTACGTTTTTTCAGATAAATTCAGAAAGCGTATGAAGCGGCTGATACAGAAAGAAAAGTATATGTATGCCGAAAAACAGTTGAAGAAAATCACACAGAAAATTGCGGCAGCAGCGGTTGTGATGCTTGTGGGAGCACTCACCGTCACGATGAGTGTGGAGGCTTACCGGGTACGGTTTTTTCATACGATAAAAATGGTGCTGGATGGTAACATCAGTATTTACTCTTATGAATCGGACGAAGAGAAGATTTCCGATGCTATTTTAAAACCGCAGTATATTCCAGACAACTATCGGCTGAACGAAGAAAAAATTACGGATACCACATCCGTTTTGGAATATGGAAATGACAAAAAGCATTTGATTTTCCAGCAAACAATTGTGACAAATGAGAAAATGATTTTTGACACAAATTATAATTCTGTGGAACAAATCAGAATAAACGGAATGACTGTTTTTCTATATCGGTATACGGATGAGACATTTTGGGCATATGGGGAATATGGAAACAGCGTATATGTGCTGGCTGGAGATACAATCCAAAAAGAAGAAATTGAAAAAATATATAAACACTGGATCTGGTAAAGGAGAGAGAAAATGATGAAAAAGAGATGGATTTTACTTATGATGTGTGCGTGCATTTCAGGACTTGGAGGATGTGGAAAACAGACAGTTACAGAAAAAGCTGAGGAGACAGAAACTGCAGACAGTATGAAGGAGGATACAACAGAACTCTGCGCTTATATAAAGGAAATCAATGGAAATACACTGGTCATCGATCCCGTGGAGTATATCAGTTCCGGGGACAGTGATCGACTGGCAAGTTACAAACACACGGATGACGATATGCCTGACGGATATTATATATACAATAAGGATGAAAAAACAGAGGATGTAACATTGACAGATCAGACGGAGTACTCCTTTTTGGATTGGACAAGAGAATTTGGGGGAACAGATGCCGATATTCGTGTAGTAACAAAAGATAAAATGATTTTTGAAAAATATATGGAAACTTATACGGATGCAAAACCTGGAATGCCGTTTTTCCTGAAAATGAAAGGAAATACGGTGATTCAGATTTTGGAAAAACCGATGGCGTGATGTGACTTGACCATAAGAGGAGCAAGGTGTAAACTGATAAAGTTGATGTTTACTTTATTCGCAAAAGAAAAAAGAGAGAGACGGAAAACATAACATCCGCTTTCATCTGGAACAGGAGGAACCAATGCGAAACAATAAGACCGCGGAGCTGGTACTGACCGCTCTGTTTGCAGCAATCATTATCATTATGGCGTTTACACCGCTGGGCTACATCCCACTTGTGGTGATCAATGCGACCATCATCCACATCCCTGTTATTTTAGGAGCGTTATTCTGTGGACCGAAGAAGGGCGGATTTTTAGGATTTATCTTTGGTCTGACCAGCTTTATCAAGAATACGGTTATGCCGACATCCCTTTCGGCATTTGTATTTTCCCCGGTGCTGGCGGCCAGCATGGTAGGCACCAGCGGAATCGTAAAGAGTGCATTTATCTGTTTTGTACCGCGTATTCTTGTAGGAATCCTGCCATATTTTGTATATATCGGAGTAAAGAAAGCACTTTCTTCCCGGCACAAAATTCTCTGGGCAAGTGTGTTTAATATTCTGATCGGTGTGTTCCTGTTTCTTGGTGCACGTGCGTTTCTGCTTCATGTATTTGACAAGAAGCCATTGTCAGATATCGCATTGTATGCAGTAAGTGCACTGGTTGGATGGTTTGTTTTTATGGCACTGGAAGTGTATACGGTACTGAAATCCGGCGCAGTCTGTGCATTTGTCTATGCGGGTGTAACAGGCGCAATGGTCAATACGATACTGGTTATGGGCGGAATTTTTGTGTTATACAAAGATGCATATGCAAAAGCCCTGAGTGTCGATGCAGGAGCCGTGCTTGGAATCATCGGTGGTGTCATCAGCTTTAACGGAGTCATTGAAGCGATTGTGGCTGCAATCATTGTAGCAGCACTTGGCATGGTACTAAATAAATTAAAACCAATCCAGAAATAATATGTTTTAAAAAGGCAGCCGGAATGAAACACAGGCTGCCTTTTTTGCTGTCCTTTTGGTAAAAAGCGATAGTGTATGGAACAAGGATATGCTAAAATAGAAAAAGGTATAAATTTAAAAGGAAGTAGATGTATGCTTAATATTTATTACGGCGACATGCAGGAGTCTGTGTATAACACGGCAGCGTATTTTAAGTATGATTATGAGGACAGTTGGATTATAGATCCGTTTGTAAAAGAAATGATTCAGGATGTGGATCAATCAACGGTGCTGGATAGTGGCGTAATTGACAGTCCTGTTTTGGGAAAAATTCCACCGACAGGTTTATCCGGGGGAGTAAAGACATTAATCCTTGTAAAATTTGATAAGGATAAAATTTTTAATGCATCAACCTGTGGGGATAATTGTGCAAAATGGTTATTAAAAATAGCAGAATCCGAAGACCGTACAATTAATCTGCGGCATTTAATGAATTTTGGAAAAGATCCTTTTGTCATTCGTATTTTGAATACGGGTGAGATTGTCCATTCAATGGAAGAACTGGTGTCGATTGCAGGAGAATTTGTTTAATGAAGGGAAAACATAGAATTATTGTATCAACAAAGCGCTTAAAATATGATTTTGAAATTCGAAGAAATCTGACGGTCATCCGGGGAGACAGCGCAACTGGAAAAACCACATTGGTAGATATGATTCGGGAATACGTAAACAATCCATCCGGGACCCCTGTGGAACTGACGTGTGACAAAAAATGTTATGTGCTCGAAGGCTCACTGTGGAAAGAACAGTTATCAGCAATGCAGGATAGTATTGTATTTATTGATGAGGGAAACGAATTTATCAAGACAGTAGAATTCGCAGATACTATTCAGAAAACAGATAATTATTATGTCATTATTTCCAGGGAATCCTTGCCTTCTTTGCCGTATAGCGTGGAGGAAATCTATGGAATTCGTACTTCAGGAAAATACGGAACATTAAAACCGTGTTATCATGAGTTTTACAGAATATATGGAGCACAGACTTTAGAGAAGGATATCAAACCAGAGGTTGTAATAACGGAAGACAGTAATTCCGGTTATCAGTTTTTTAATTCTGTATGTAGGCAACAGCAATTGAAATGTGAGACAATGAATGGAAAGTCAAATGTTTTCCATTATTTAAATATGCATAAAAATGAACGCATACTTGTAATTGCAGACGGCGCGGCATTTGGTTCTGAAATTGACAGAGTGATGCAGTTGATGGGTGGAAAAGATCAAGTGGTGCTTTATTTGCCGGAGTCATTTGAATGGCTGATATTAAAGGCAAAAGTAGTAAAAAGCAAATGGGCAGATCAGGTGCTGGAAAAGCCGTGGGAATATGTGGAAAGCAAAACATATTTTAGCTGGGAGCGGTTTTTTACGGCAGTTTTGATTGAAGAGACAAATGGTTCTTACCTTGCATATGCAAAAAGAAAATTAAATCCAGCATATCTGAACGATTCTGTCAAAGATTCCATACTGGAACAGATGACAAAAATTCAATTGTTTTAGGGAAAAAGTGTGATAAAATAGCAGAAGATGTGATTTTTTCTGCAAAGGAGTAAGAGACAATGTTAAAAGGAAAATGTGTGGTACTCGGCGTGACCGGAAGTATCGCTGCCTATAAAATCGCCTATCTGGCAAGTGCGCTCGTCAAGCAGCATGCGGATGTGCATGTGATCATGACGGAAAATGCAACCAATTTTATTAATCCTATCACGTTTGAGACGCTCACAAGCAACAAGTGTCTGGTCGATACGTTTGACCGGAATTTCCAGTTCAATGTCGAGCATGTGGCACTGGCAAAGCGTGCAGATATTTTTATGGTAGCACCGGCTTCTGCTAATGTGATCGGCAAGATGGCAAACGGAATCGCAGATGATATGCTGACAACAACGATTCTTGCGGCAAAATGCCCGAAGTATGTTTCCCCTGCCATGAATACAAATATGTTTGAAAATCCGATCGTGCAGGATAACATCAAAAAGCTCGGGGACTATGGGTTTCATATCATTGATCCGGCGAGCGGATATCTTGCCTGCGGCGATACCGGAGCCGGAAAGATGCCGGAGCCGGAAACACTGTTTTCTTATATTATGAAAGATCTTGCCTGCGAAAAGGACATGGTCGGAAAGAAAGTGATGGTCACAGCAGGACCGACACAGGAGAAGATTGATCCGGTGCGTTATATTACGAATCACTCTACTGGGAAAATGGGCTATGCAATTGCGGAAAACTGTATGCGCCGTGGCGCGGAAGTGACGCTGATCACGGGACCGGTGGCAATCACTCCGCCGCCGTTTGTAAAGGTCGTTCCGGTTGTATCTGCCGCGGATATGGCAGCAGCCGTAAAGGAGACAGCAGAGCAACAGGATATTATTATCAAAGCGGCAGCTGTGGCGGATTATCGTCCGGATCACCCGGTCGATGAGAAAGTCAAGAAAAAAGACGGAGATATGGCGATCGAACTGGAGCGCACCGACGATATCTTAAAATGGCTCGGAGAACATAAAAAAGACAGCCAGTTCCTTTGCGGATTTTCCATGGAGACGGAACATATGCTGGAGAATTCCCGTGCAAAACTTGCAAAAAAGAATGCAGATATGATTGTGGCGAATAACCTGAAGGTAGCCGGAGCCGGATTTGGTACAGATACCAATGTGGTGACGCTGATTACGGCAGATGACTGCAGGGAACTGGAAATAATGAGCAAAGCGGATGTCGCATCAGCGATTGTGAGTGAAATTTTAAAGAAAATGTGTTAGTATTAAAATATGACAGACTTAGAAGCCTATTATAATAAATTTAATGAAGAGAAACGTCTGGACAGCCGACACGGCAGGGTGGAATTTGTGACAAGTATGCATTATATCCATCAGTGTCTGGATGAAATTGTGAAAGAACGTGCAAAAGAGGAAATTCATATCCTTGATATCGGGGCGGGAACCGGACGATACAGCGTACCGCTGGCACAGGAAGGGTTCGATGTGACGGCCGTGGAACTGGTAAAGCATAATCTGGGGCGTCTGAAACAGAAGGGTGCAGGCGTGCATGCATATCAGGGAAATGCAATGAATCTGAAAAAATTTTCCGATGATTCCTTTGACGTAACCCTGTTGTTTGGGCCGATGTATCATCTGCATGAGGAAAAGGACAAGCTTGCTGCGCTGCGGGAGGCAGTGAGGGTGACAAAACCCGGAGGCAGGATTCTCGTGGCGTATATTATGAATGAATTTTCCGTTATCACGTATGCGTTTAAGGAAAAACATATTCTGGAGGCGCTTAAGGAGGGAATGCTCACAGAGGATTATCACTGTACTTCAAAAGCCAATCCTCTGTATTCCATGGTTCGTCTGGAAGATATTGAAGCATTGGACCGGCAGGTAGAGGTCAGGCGCCGGCAGATCATAGCGGCAGACGGTGCAGCAAATTATATGCGTCCGTTTTTAAATGCGCTGACGG
>OMCU01001323.1_pt1 | contig 10358 bp, 13 predicted proteins | sample 1645081 | NCBI WGS metagenome assembly OMCU01 (sample SAMEA103958122, study PRJEB25191) | human gut metagenome | biome: human-associated habitat [ENVO:00009003]; feature: intestine environment [ENVO:2100002]; material: feces | place: Germany | collected 2013/2015 | reverse complement strand
TTCGTTTATCTTTTCAGCCGCACTGCAAAAATACCGCCGCACAGCTGTGCGGCGGTATTTTTTAATCCTCGTCGGGGATATTCTCTGCGTCCAGCAGATACTCGGTCTCGGTCTGCTGATCCATCTGCTGCTCTGTCCAGTCCAGCTGCACAGCGCCGCTCAGGTCCAGCGAATAGTCCTCGGTATACAGCAGACTGCCGGTGTTCAGGCTGCTTTCTGCCGGGCTGCGGGCATCCCATGTAAAGTGCAGCTTTTCCGGCGGCACGGTGCACTGCTTTGCCAGTGCGGTCAGGGTGTAGCAGTCCCGGGCAAAGGCGGCGGCGCTGTCGTAGGGGCCGAACAGCTCCACGGTCAAGGTCAGGCAGGTATCCCCGGCGGGCAGGGCGGCGGCCTGCTGCAAAGTTTCGACCTGCGGGCCGCTCAGGTACAGCCTGCCGCTGATATCCCGGATGGCAATATCCTGCGCGTCCCGCTTACAGGCGGTGTACAGTTCGTCAATGGCCTGTGCGCTCAGACGGTTCATGGTCTGCTGATTTTCGCCGCTCAACTCGTCCCACAGCAGGGGCAGCATCGCCATGCAGAAGCAGCCCGCCATCAGCACCAGACAGACCAGCACGGACACAAAATCGTACTTCCAGCGGCCGGGGCGGGCGGCAAAGAACAGCACCTCGCATCCCAGCAGCACCAGCGCCACCGCCGGGGCAATTTTCAGGGTCAGCTGCACATCAAAGCCCGGCACGAAGAAATACAGCAGGAAGAACACGCCCGCCGCAATGAGACACGCGCCCAAGGTCAGGCTGCCCACCCGGCGCAGGGGCTTTTCAGCGGGTCGTTTTTCTGCCGGTTTCTGCTCCGGCGCGGGCGCACTGCCCGGCTGTGCCGTCAAGGGGGTCTTATTCTGCTCGGTCATCGTCATCCTCCGCAGGGGTTTCGTCCTGCTCTGCACCGGTCACCGGTTTCCCCAGCAGTGCCGAAAGCTCCGGCATGGCAAAATGGGCGTCCGTGTCCGCAGTGCCCTCGGCATCCTCGGCATCCTCGGCATCCTCGGCCTGCGGCGCAGCCGTGTAGGCGTGGAAGTCCTCGGGTTCCTCCTCGGCGGGCTGCTTGCCCTTTTTGTTTTTCGGGCCGCGCACCAGCCACATACCGCACACGATCAGCGCCACGCAGACCACGATCTGCGGCAGGGCATCCAGCATCAGGTAGATGGCGCGGAAAACCGGGTTATCCTGTCCCCAGCGCCACATCACATCGCCCAGCACCCGCATGATGATGTTGTTGTAGAACACGATCGCGCCCAGCGCGATGAGCCCCCAGCCCACCAGCTTGTGGCTTTCGCCCATGAACTGGGTCATGCGGGCATCGTGCCAGTTAAAGTGCACCAGATAATCGTCCTCCGGGGCTTTTTCTGCCGCCAGCTGTGCGCGGAGGTTCAAGGTATCGAAAAAGCTGTACATATACACAACGATGCAGCCGACTACCAGTGCGTCCAGCCCCGTGGTGCTGCCTAGGATAATAAACAGGCAGAACATGGTGATGAGCGAGAGCCCCCGCTTCATATAGCCCTGATACATCTGCCCCGCACCGGGGATGCAGGCAAACAGCAGGGTCAGGATCCCGTTTTTCTTCATAATCAGTTCCCTCATTTCTCAGTGGTGTCTGCACTGTGGTGCAAAAGCGCGTCCAGTGCATCGGATAGTTTTTCAGTCAGCTGCTTTTTGTCCTCTATGGGCTTGCCCAGCGGGGCGGTGGAGGGCTGCGGCGCTTTGTCGTTCACCGGCTTGCCCAGCAGTTCCGGTTCGGTCTGTTGCGTGGTCTGCGGCAGCCATGTGTTCAGCTGCTGCCCGGTGTGCAGGATCTGCTCCAGCGTACCGGCGCGCCACAGCGTCAGCGCCAGCACGGCGGCTACGGTGGCCACAGCGGCGCGTCCCCATGTGTTCTGCATCAGCCGTATCCAGATGGTGCCCATCACCGCGCCCCGGGCGGAGCGCGGCGGCTGCTCCAGCACATCATCGGTCAGCAGGGCGGTGTAGCGGTCCATGCAGCGGTCGCAGTAGGCAAGATGCTCGGCGGCTTCCAGCCGCTGCGTTTCGTCCAATTGCCCGCCGACCAGTGCCTGTAAGCCTTCCTCACTCAGACAGCCTTTTACGTCAAACAGTTCCATGTACGCTCCTCCTTTCACAGGGTATGCGGTCGTTTTGCAAGATCTGCTGCGCCAGCATCTTTTTGGCGCGGTAGACCTGCGCTTCCACCGTTTTGGGCGGGCGGCCGCACAGCCTTGCAGCCTCGACCATGGTGTGCTGCTCCAGCAGCACCAGACGGCAGGGCGTGCAGTAGGGCTCCCGCAGGTTTAAGATCATCCCGGTAAGCTCCTCCTCGCCCAGCGTCTCCAGCACCTGCTGCTCCGGCTGCATGCCGGGCGGCGCGCCCTCCAGCGCCAGCACCTCATCGCCGGGGGTGTTCATCTTGCGCACCCATGCGCTGCGCAGATAGTCCTTGGCTTTGTTGGCGGCGATGCGCGCCAGCCATTGCTTTTCAAAGCCGGGCGGGCAACGGTCGATGGCCCGCCACGCCGCCAGAAAGGTCTCCTGCGTCAGATCCTGCGCTTCCTGTACATCCGGTACCAGCTGGTGGCAGACCGTGTACACGAGCGCCTGATATTTCTGCACCATCGTGCTGAATTCCTGTGTTGTCAACGCGCTGCACGGCCTCCTTTCCGGTCTTGGATGCGGTGCTCTGCGCCGCCCTTCTGTCTTTAATACGAGGGAGCGGCGGCAGTTCCTGCAAAAAACTAAAATATTTTCAAACTTTTTCTTCTGCCGCAGATATGGTACAATAGCAGTATAGCACACAGGGAGGATTTTCGCCATGGCTTCTACCACCCGTCAGGCGCTTTTACAGGCGCTGAGCGCCGCCGAGGGCGCATATATTTCCGGCCAGCAGCTGGCGCAGCAGCTGGGGGTCAGCCGCGCTGCCGTGCACAAGGCGGCAGCGGCGCTTACCGCGCAGGGCTATGCGCTGGAAGCCGCCTCCCGCCGGGGGTACCGTCTGCTGGGCGGCGACCCCTTCTGCACCGAGGCGGTAGGCCCCTACCCTGCCCCGGTGCAGCTGTACGACACGTTGGAAAGCACCAACCGCACCGCAAAGCTGCTGGCGCTGGAAGGCACCGCCCACGGCACGCTGGTGCTGGCGGGCGGGCAGACCGCCGGGCGCGGGCGGCTGGGACGCAGCTTTGCCAGCCCGGCGGGCAAGGGAGTGTACTGCTCGGTGGTGCTGCGCCCGCCGCTGCCTGCCGCCAACGCCCAGACCGCCACCATCGGCGCGGCAGTGGCAGTGTGCCGGGCGGTGCAGATGCTGTGTGGGCTGGAACTTGCCATCAAGTGGGTGAACGACCTGTATTACAAGGGCAAAAAGGTGTGCGGCATCCTGACCGAGGCCGGTACAGACCTTGAAAGCGGCCAGCTGGAATGGCTGGTGGTGGGCATCGGGCTGAACCTGACCGCCACGGCGGAGGACTTTCCCCCGGAGCTGACCGCCAAAGCAGGCAGCCTGTACCCCGGCGGCCCTGCCCCGGTAAGCCGGGCGGCGCTGGCGGGTGCCATCGGGCGGGAGCTGTTGGCGCTCTGCCCGGGCTTTGCCTGTCTGGACGAGTACCGCGCCCGCTGCTTTGTGCCCGGTCATTGGGTGACCGTGTGCACCGGCTCCGAGACCTACGCCGCACAGGCGCTTTCCATTGACGATGCCGGGCGGCTGGTGGTACAGCGGGAGGGCGGGCGCACCGAGGCGCTGTGCTGCGGCGAGGTGACCATTCGTCCCACTAAGACGGAATAAACGGATACAAAAAGCCCGCCGGGCATTGCGCACGGCGGGCTTTGGTTTACAGTTTACTCTGCCTTGGTCTCGGGCTTTGCCTCAGCCTTGGCTTCCGGCTTTGCTGCAGGGGCAGCAGCGGGAGCGGCGGGCTTCACCACGGGCTTCGGGGGATTGGGGTCATCCTTCAGCGGGAACAGGATGATGTGCTTGGGGCACTTCTGGGCGCACATACCGCAGCCCTTGCACTTGTCGTAATCAATGCGTGCCACGCCGTCCACAACATGGATAGCGTCGAACTTACAGGTGCGCTCGCACATACCGCAGGCGATGCAGGAAGTGGTGCACAGCTTGTTTGCCACAGCACCCTTATCCTTGTTGGAGCACATGACCACCGGCTTGCGGGGGCCGGCAGCGTCGATCATGATGACCTGCTTGGGGCAGATGTTGGCACAGGCACCACAGCCGGTGCACTTGTCCTTGTCCACCTTTGCCACACCGTCTACGATGTGGATGGCGTCGAACTTACACACCTTGGTGCAGTCGCCCAGACCAATGCAGGCGAAGGTGCAGGTCTTGGGGCCGCCGTACAGAGCTGCCGCAGCAGCACAAGTCTGGATGCCCTTGTAGTCGTAGGCGGGCTTGCAGTGCTCGGAGCTGCCCTGACACTGCACAACAGCCTTCTTCTCTACGGCGCTTGCTTCGCCGCCCATGATCTTGGCAATGGCAGCAGCAGCCTTGGGGCCGCCGGGTGCGCACTTGTCGCAGGGCACGCCGTCCAGAACAACCGCCTTGGCGTAGTCGGCACAGCCGGCGTAGCCGCAGCCGCCGCAGTTTGCGCCGGCCAGACAGGCAGAAACTTCCTCAATGCGGGGGTCTTCCTCCACCGCCATGAACTTTGCGGCAGCCACCAGAATGATGGCACCCACAGCGCCCACGATGGTGCACAGGATAACAGCAGATACAATATTCATAGTCCTGTTCCTCCCTTACAGCGTAACATTGAACAGGTTTTCGACGATGCCGCCGAAGCCCATGAAGGACAGGCTGGTGATTGCAGCTGCGACCAGGGTGATGGGCAGGCCCTTGAAGGGTGCCGGGGGATCGCAGGCTTCCACGCGCTTACGCACGCCGCTGAACATGACCATGGCCAGCATAAAGCCGCAGCCTGCGCCGATAGCACAGATCAGAGCCTCGATGTAGGCGTAGCCGAAGCCGTGTGCAGCCACATCTGCGCCGTAGTCGCCCACGACCAGAATGGTAACGGCCAGCACGCAGCAGTTGGTGGTGATCAGGGGCAGATAAACGCCCAGCGAGTTATACAGTGCAACGACGTACTTCTTGAGGAAGATCTCGATGAACTGCACCAGCACAGCGATGACCAGAATGAACACGATGGTCTGCAGGTAGCTCAGACCAGCCTGGTCCAGAATGAAGATCTGGATGGGGAAGGTAACGGCCGTTGCCATAAACATGACAAAGATGACAGCACCGGACATACCAACAGCGGAATCCAGCTTTTTGGAAACGCCCAGGAACGGGCAGATACCGTAGAACTTCACCAGCACATAGTTGTTGACAAGGATCATGCTGAAGAAGATCGCAGCGAGTTTGACGAGCATCTTATTCCGCCTCCTTCTTCAGATTGTCAAGATCACAGCAGCTCTTGCGCTCGATACGGGCGTCCAGCTTGCCTTCCAGCCAGATGCAGCCTGCCATCAGGATGCCGTAGCAGAAGAATGCACCGGGAGCCTGCGTCATGATGGACACCTTGGCAACGCTTTCCGGGATCACCTGGAAGCCCAGCCATGTGCCGCTGCCCAGGATCTCACGGATGGAGGCCATCAGAGTAGCGGTGAGGGTGTAGCCGAGGCCCATGCCCACGCCGTCCAGTGCGGAATCCACCACATTGTTCTTGCAGGCGAACATCTCGGCACGGCCCAGAATGATACAGTTGACAACGATCAGGGGCAGGAACACGCCCAGAGCGTTGTACAGGCTTTCCATGTAGGCCTGCATGAACATCTGCACGATGGTCACAAAGCCTGCAATGATAACGATGTAGCAGGGCAGATGCACCTTGCCGGGGATAACTTTCCGCAGCAGGGAGATCATGATATTGGAGCACACCAGCACGAAGGTGAAGGCGGCGCCCATGCCCAGTGCGCTGGAAACTGCCGTGGTAACGGCCAGAATGGAGCAGGTGCCCAGAACCAGACGCAGAACAGGGTTTTCTTTGATGATGCCGTTGGTAAGGATGCTTACCTTGGACTTATTTTCTTGTGCCATTTCTTACCAACCTCCTTTTATGCCAGCTCGTTGAAGCAGTTGATACAATCATTGATGGCAGCAAACAGAGCGGTGGACGAAATGGTTGCGCCACTGTACGCATCGAAATCCTGATTCATCACAATGTTCTTGGTGCCGTCCATGCCGTTGAACTGTGCCAGGAAGTCATCGGTGGACACATTGGAGCCGATGCCCTTGGTCTGGGTAGAAGCGTCCACCCAGATGCCGGTCTCGGCACCGTTGGCGTCAAAGCCCATGATGACGGTCAGGATGCCGCCGTCAAAGCCCTTTTCCTCGGCCTTGATGGCAATGCCGCCATCGGGAGCCTTTACCACGCCGGTAACGTTGGCGGTGGTGTAATCAGTAACTTCCTCCAGCGTAGCTGCGTCCGAAACAGAGGGCATCACGCTGACATAAGCAGCCAGCGTGGTGCGGCGGGTGTTCTCCTTGATAACGGGAGCGGTCATGCCGTTCACCAGAGCCAGCAGCAGGCTGACGATCAGAGAGATGACGGTCAGCACAACGATGGGCTTACCGGTGGTTTCCCAGCTGGAATTTGCAGTCTTACTCATTTGCCAGCACCCTCCTTCGCTTTCTTTGCAGGCTTCACATAGCCATACGGGGTCTGACGGGTCAGATCATTGATGTACGGGACCCACAGGTTCATGAACAGCAGTGCGAAGGACACGCCCTCGGTGTAGCTGCCCCAGTAGCGGATGGCGAAGGTAACGATGCCAAGGCACACGCCGTACACCAGCTTACCCTTCAGGGTAAAGGGGCTGGTAACGTAGTCGGTAGCCATGAACACAGCGCCGAACAGCAGGCCGCCGCTCAGCACGGCAACCAGTGCGCTGTGCAGATCCTTGGTAGCGATCAGGTAGAACACGAACACGCTGCCAACGTAGGAAGCCGGAATGGCGATGCTGATGGTCTTGGTAGCCACCAGATAGATCAGACCCAGCACGATAGCCAGTGCGCAGGTCTCGCCCAGCACACCGCCGTGGATGCCCATGAACAGATCCAGCAGGCTCAGCTTGGAGGGATCTGCCACAGCCAGCGGGGTAGCCTTGGACAGCTGATCCACCGCTGCATCCGGGAACACCCACTTGTTCATGGAGCCGGCAAAGCTGATGAACAGCACGATACGGCCCACCAGAGCGGGGTTTGCAAAGTTCATGCCAATGCCGCCGAACAGCTGCTTGACAACGATGATAGCCACCAGATCGCCGATGATCAGCTGACCGATGGGCATCCCCACGGGCACGTTCATGGCAAGAATGATGCCGGTGACCACAGCGGACAGGTCGCTGATGGGGTTCGGGCGCTTCAGCAGCTTGCAGTACAGCCACTCAAAAGCCACACAGGCCACCACGGAAACGGCGGTGACCAGCAGGGCGCGCACGCCGAAAATGATCGCAGAGGCAACCACGCAGGGGCACAGTGCAACGATCACGTTAGCCATCAGGCTCTGGGTGGTCTCGTCACTGCGGACGTGCGGGGAAGCCGAAACAATAAGCTTCGTATCCATTACTTATTGCCTCCTTTTTTGATTTCGCCAAGATAGAAGGCCTTGGCCAGACTCATCATCTGGGTGACCGGGCGCTTTGCCGGGCAGACGAAGGAGCAGCTGCCGCAGTTGAAGCAGTAGTCAGCGTGCAGCTTGCCCAGCTCCTGCACATCGCGGGCGGCGTAGGCCTGATTGACCTCCACGGGCTCCAGACCCATGGGGCAGTACTCCACGCAGCGGCCGCAGCGGATGCAGGGGTTGACCTGTGCGGGCTGTGCAGCTGCCTTGCTCAGCAGGATCAGACCGGAAGTGGTCTTGGTGGTGGGGTAGGAAAGGTTCTCCACAGCGGGGCCCATCATGGCACCGCCGGCAACCACCTTGCCCAGCTCGCCCTTGACGCCCACATAGTCCAGAATGTCCTGATAAGCGGTGCCCACGGGCACAACAACGTTCTGGGGCTTTGCGCAGGCATCGCCGTCCACGGTGATGGTACGCTGGACCACCGGCATACCGGTAGCCAGATACTTGCCGAGGCTGGACACGCTGGTCACGTTCATGACGATGGCGCCGGCGTCGGCGGGCAGACCGCCGTGGGGCACCTCGCGGCCGAGGCACTTCTCGATGAGGATCAGCTCTGCACCGGTGCCGTAGACACTGGGCAGGGGCTTGACCTCGATGGTGCTGTCGTCCTTGGTCTTTTTGCACAGCAGGTCGATACACTCGGGCTTGTTGTTCTCAATACCAATGATGCACTTCGGGATGCCGGTATACTGCAGCACAGCCTTGATGCCGCGGATGATATCATCGCTGCACTCCAGCATCTCCTGCGTGTCGCTGGTCAGCCACACCTCGCACTCGGAGGCGTTGATCAGTAAAGTATCCACCGACTGCTTGGGCTGCAGCTTCACATCGGTGGGGAAGCCTGCGCCGCCCAGACCGACCAGACCGCACTCGCGCACGGCGGCAAGGAAGCTGGCCTTATCGGTGACTTCCGGTGCCTTGACAGCCGGGTCTACGGTCTGCTTGCCATCGGTCTTGATGACAACAGAATCGCACATACGGCCATTGGACAGACGGAAAGGTTCCACTGCAGCTACCGTACCGGAAACGCTGGAGTGGATGTTTGCGGAGACAAAGCCGCCCGCCTCACCGATCTTGGTGCCGACGAACACTTCATCGCCTTTTTTGACCAGAGCCTTGGCGGGTGCGCCAATGTGCTGGCTCATAAGGATGCGTACCTGCGCGGGCAGAGGCATCGGGATAGGTTTGCTTGCAGCAGTTGCCTTGTCATGCGGCGTATGCGCGCCAAGCGCCGCACGTTTCAGCTTGTTCAACATGGATTTCAAATCCCCCATTCTGCTTGAATTGCCATCCCCTCGCCCATGCAGGCGCACTGGTACAGGGACAGCAGCTGCTTAACACACTTATTGTATCATTTTGGCGCGGGAAGTCAACGACATCACGGCTCAAATGATGAATTTTCCTGAACTTTCTTATTCGTTTTTGCCGATTAGTTTTAACTAACTACCGTATTTTTCTTTTTGTTCTCCCTCTTCTGCCGTTTGCCTTTACTGTGGGAATATGCTATACTATACCTAACATGACAGGCGGAACGTCCCCCGCTCCGCTCCCGAACTTCACAAGGAGGCACCAAACCATGAAAGTTCTCAAAGCTCTGCTCGCCGTCCTCACCACACTGGCTGTCGCCCTGACCGCCATTCTGCTGCTCTGGCAGGATAAAAGCGCCCCGCGCTATATCAAGATCTACGAAAACGAGCAGTAATATTTTTCTTGCAAAACAGCACCCCGGCCAAGCGGTAAAACCGCCCGGCCGGGGTGTTTTTGCGTTATCCGGCAGACCACACAAAAACGCCGCCGACTTTTTGTCAGCGGCGTTTGCTCGTATCAGTAGGTCATCACGACCACCATAAAGGGAATTTTATCCCTCGTCGAAGGGTCAGCGTTCTGCACAACGCCCACGCCCACAAGGGTAGCTTCCGTGCTCGTGACCAGTGCCGGTTTCCATTTGCCGGTGTCCTTTACCCAGCCGCGGATCACGCTCTCTGTGGGATACGCAGCGTAGCCGCCTACGCCCACCAGCTTTTTACCCTTTACCGGCAGCTGGCTGATGTCGTTCCAGTCCTTCGTATACCGCTTGCCATTCGGGTCGGTGCCGTACTTGCCAAGCAGCCAGTCCAGCTGCAATTTTGCCATTTTTTCAGCCATGGCGCAGACCTCGGCGTCCATGGTCAGCGGGGTGTTATTGCCGTAGTCCTTGCGCACCGCATTCAGTGTGTCCACCACCGCAGCCACCTTCTGCGCCTCGGTCTTTTTGTCGGTGGGGTCTTTGCCGGTCTCGCTGCTGCCCGGCTTATCCGGCGCGTCCGGCGCGCCCGGCGCGGAAGGGCCGGAGGGCCCGCAGGCTGCTAAAAGCAGCAGCGCCATTGCAGCTGCAAGAGCCGCTGCCGTCCATCGTTTCCAAAGCTTCATCTGTGGTCCCCCCGCTTTCTTCTTATGGGAGTGCGTTGCTCCCCGGTTTCATCTTATCCCCTGCTGCGGCGCGCTGTCAATGGGCAGATGCGCCAAACTTTGGCAGAAAGTTTCGGCAAAGCGTGCAAAAGCAGGAACATTTTGAATGCGCGCCGCGCCTTCCGGGTTGCGGCACCCAGCATCCGCATCGTGCCTTGGGCGGCACTCGCATCTTGCTGGCCGCTGCCCCAACAACTCCTCCCTGTTTCCGCCACTGGCGGCGGTC
>OMCU01001292.1_pt1 | contig 10576 bp, 6 predicted proteins | sample 1645081 | NCBI WGS metagenome assembly OMCU01 (sample SAMEA103958122, study PRJEB25191) | human gut metagenome | biome: human-associated habitat [ENVO:00009003]; feature: intestine environment [ENVO:2100002]; material: feces | place: Germany | collected 2013/2015 | reverse complement strand
GTATAATGTTATAATATAATTATAATTTTATATATAGAGGAGGATATTTATGAAAGTAATATTAGATGAAAAATATCAAAAGATCCAAAAAGAAATATTTAACAATCATAAAAGTAATGGATTTGATTTTGGCACAAAAGCAACTAATGGGTTATTAGAAGAAATTTCTAAAATGATAGCAGAGGCTCTTCAGATGGCTGAAAAAGAAAATAAATAGCATTACTTTTCTTGGTTGCGTTTTTCGATATATTCACCATATCGAAACATTACATATTCATATAATAAATCAAGTAGTTTATCATTTATACTCGGATTTATTATATGAATATCTTTTTTTATGTCATTCAAATTTTTCATTGTTAATCCTCCAATTAATATCACGGGCATACCAACACAATGTCAGTACGCCCATAAACCTTATCTAAAGGTCAGTTTACTAAGTGAATTTCTACCTAAAGTCTGTCCAAGAGTCATATTCTGAACCATCTTTTCAAATTTAGGATCTTGTTGTGCTTGTTTCATAAAGTCTTCATAATTGTGAACATTTGGTAATGATAATGTGACATCTCCAAATTCTACATCAACCTTATTAGCCAAGTTATTCGATATATTAGGAATATCTGGTAACTTAGCACCCAAATTATCCATATACATATTTGGAGCAGTAATACCCTTAGAAAGATTCCAAAGCTTTTCAACTTGGTCTGCATTAAATACCATATCGCCAGCATCTAATTTACGAAGAGTACCATATTTCTTAGAGAAGATAACTTCTGAACCAAGACCTTGCTCATCTGTGCGGTGTATACCTGCTATTGCTGATTTAGTACCATTTTTATAGCCATGAGATTTGAGCTGGTCTAACATCCAAATATTCTGATCTGAACTACCATAATATTCTCCGTCACCACCCATAGCAGAGTAGTAATCAGCTCTTGCACCAAATGAACTGTCTATATCATTATATTTTAAACGGTCTACAATACTTGTATCAATTTCAAGTAAGTCCTTCGGATAATCGTCTTCCAAATGATAGAACCAATCACCCCAAGAGCCACCACCATCATCAGATGAGCCACTATCAGAGTTATCCCAATTATCAGACCAATCATCACCACCAGACGAACTACCGCCATCAGAATAACCACCATCGGTATTAGCATTCTGTTCTGCCTGCTGTCTAGCAATCTCATCAGCAACTCTTTGTGCTTCATCATTACTATTCTTCAATAAACCTTGTACAGCAGCATTAATGTCACCACAAACCTTATTAATAGCGTTGTTGCCTTCAACAAACTTGTTACTGAAGTCACCTAATACACTATTAATACCATTTGTTATATTACTAGCGTTTGTACTCCATATATTTGACATAGATTCACTAAGCTTATAACCATAGTTCTCAGCAGTATCAGTGATAGTCTGTGAGATATTAGAAGCATTTTCATTAGACTGGTCAATAATTTCCTGCATAGTTATATCAAATGAATCAAGTCGCTCATCAAGCCACGTTTTTGTAGTATCGGCAAGATTATCAAGGATAGCTTGAGTATCGCTTATAAGCTTTTCATACTCAGTATCTTTCAAATCATCTTTGGCAGTATTAATCTGATCTTTAAGCTGCTGGATATTCTTCTTACCTTCCTCAGAATTATCTCCTTGAACGGCAGAGTATTGTTTTTCTAAAGCGTTAAGAGCTTTTGTTTTCTCAGCTATAGATTTCTCATAATCATAAGCATCCTTTTGCTGATTCATAAGATCTTTGTACTTTTGTATAACTTCATCAAGCTTATCAAGAAATGTATCATAGCCCTCTTGAACCAAGTCCTTAAGGGCATCCTTTTCAGATATACTTGAATTAATAGCCTCCTGTTGAGCATTAATAAGTTCCTGTTTTCTATCAAGCAACTCCTTATCATAAGGATCATTAGCTAACTCTTCATTAATCTTAAGTATCTCATCCTTATAAGCTTTAGCCTGATTAAGATATAATTGATACTTCTGTGCAATTAATGCTTGTGCAGCCTTACCATTGTCATTCATATTACCATTATCATCGGTAATATCTTCATCCTTTAGTAAGTCAACAAGGAACTGAGTTTCGTCTATAAGATTGCTGACATCATCACGAGTTCTATCGAAAGCATCCCAATTAATCTGTCTGATAGCATTATCATACTCAACCAATGCCTTTTTAGCATCATATATACTTGAAGTACAATCATCTATAGCAGACTGCATAGAATACCAATCCTCAGATTCAGCTTCAATCTTACCAGATGCCATAGCAGAATTAAGTGCCTTTGTAAGTGCGTCTCTTTCCTGTTCAAGCTTTTCAAGATTCTTCTGTTCTTGTTCAATCATAGAACTGTTAAGCAGAGTAGAAGCGAACCATCCTTGTTCTTCTAAGAGGTCATTATCCTTGCCATATAAATCTTTAATAGAATTTATCTTACCAACAACTTCTTCAAACTGTGACTGGATATTATCAAACCTTGACTTAGCAAGTTGTCTTATCTCAATATTTAATGATTGTACAGAATCAGCAGCATCTTGTGCCTTATCATATAAATCCTGGCAATCTGAAATTGCATCCTTAAGATCATCATCATAGATTGTATCTATGTTAAATGAACCATTTGCAATCTGGTCTTTGTAATATCCATCAAGGTCATATGAATTGAATCTATCCATATAGAAGTCATAAGCATCTGATTGTGCGTTAATCTCTGATAACAATGTTTCCATTGAATCGGAGAGGGCATTATTACGATTAAGCCATGTACGTGTTGTATCAGATACTTTATTCTTTAAGCGGTCATAGGCTTTAGAGATTTTAGATAAGAGACGTTCTACCCAATTGAAATTTTCTTTTGTTTTGGATTTGTCAGAAGGTGATGATGAACCAGAAGATGAGGAATCTTTACCCAATCCCTTCCAATCAAGGTTGATACTAGAACTAACCTGTTTAAAGCTATAATTATCTAAAGCATCTACCGCAGCGTTAGCACCATCAACAATACTTTGGAAATGGTTGTACATATTGTTGTATTCTTCATCCATAGCTTCTACTTCATCTGGATCTGCCGAATACATACCTGCATCATACCAACCAGTTGTCTGTACCATCAATTTACCATTTGCATCCTGAACAACTTTGAAATAGTCAGACCAGACACCTGCTAATTCCTTAATAGCTTTATTGGTAATTTCCAGCTTAGCCTGTTCCATATTTGACCAGTTATCAACGTCATTGCCATACAAACTAGAAAGTTCATTATATAATTCTGGGTAATTAGTCATAACTGCATTAAAGAATTCTTCATCAGTCTGTGACTTATCTACTACAGATTGTATATACTGATTTTTGTCATTCTCATAAATAGTTTCAAGCTGTGAAAATAACTCTTGTTCAGATATTATACCTTGCATATAATCCGAAAGTGCTTTGTTAGCTTCTGGATATTGTTTTGTGATTTTCTTCATAGAATCCACACCAATATTTCCAGTTTCCTCTAATTCACTCTGAATTTCCTTGATAATATCTGCTTCATTCTTAAGGTCTGCAAGATTGGTAGTAGTATCTTGTCTGTCTTTATCTGTTAAATCCCTCAACATATCTGTTGGATCATCAAAGTTAGAAGATGTTGTATCACCCATTCCATCCTGTGTCTCTTTAAGCTTATTAAGATACTTAATAAATAACTGTGCTGCTGATTGTCCATCTTCTAGAATCAAATCAGTATCATTCAGCTTATCATTAAGAACATCAATCCCCTTAATATCATCCTCAGTAAGAGCACCTTCATTAAGTGCTGTTTTAAGCTTATCAACTATTGCCTGATAACTTTTATCATCTATAATAGAATCTAGTTTAACTGTATTCCATTCAGCAGACCTACCAGTATATCGGTATAAATCCATTTCCTTCTTCTGCATATCGTCCCACATAGCTTGATATTGTGGATTGTTAAATGTGCCATCAGAATTCATAGAGTTCATTAATGTCTGCTTAAATGCTTCAAATTTCTCTATCTTATCTGAGAATGTTTCTTCTGCCATCTTTTCAGCAGATTCTTTTAACTTTTCATTAGAATTTGTATAATTAGAAATAAGATTATTATTGAGGTCAATACTATGTTGGTATTGAGCTTTAAGACTTTCATCAGAAGTGGCATTTAATTGTGCCTGTAATTCTTCGTTTTGTTTCTGGAATTCCTCTAATTTCTGTTCATTTGCTTTAATAGCATAATCAAAATCAGATAATTCACTCGCTCTATCCAAGAATGAACCAACGTGGAAACCATCTGCATCACTTGATGCTTGGTAATACTGTTCCTGTTTACTTGCAGTATCGTCAGCTTCCATACGATTTTCTCTTGTGTATGTTTTATATGCTTCGTCAGAGGCTTCTTTTGCTTTCTGCTTTTTAACCTCTTCCTGGTTCTGTATCATAAGTCTTAACTCTTCATTAGTAAGTTTCAACTTATCAAGTTCAGCCTGTTCTACTAATGTAATAGTACCATTATTAGACTTTTCGATTAATTCAGCTATTCTACTTGTAGTCTCTGATAGCTTATTTTTTAACTCATCAAGCTTTGTACAAGCATCCGTATAGTCCTGTTGTGCATTTTCAAATGCTTCACGCTGTTCTTTCATAGATGTTGTTAACGCATCTACTATCTTAACTGCTCCTGCAATAACACCTAAAGTTACTGTTATAGCAAGTAATACCGGATGTGCAACTGCAAGTGCTTTTATTGATGCACCAAGACCTTTGATGGCATTAGAAGCTGTCGTTGTTGAAGCTGTAAGACCTGTATTAGCTACTACCATCTTCCATGATTGTAGCTGTGCAAGTGCCTGTTCCTCACTAAGACCAGCCGTAACAAGTACTTGTTTCTTCTGACTAATAGTGAGTGCATCCGTTGATAGCATTAACTGTAACTGACTTTTCGATAAGCCGTTAGACAGTAATAACAACTTATCAAAGCTTTTTGAAGATATACTTGTTGCATTTACTATATCCATTGCACTCTTGAATTTATTCAGATTAACATACGCTTCATATGCTCCTGTTTTTATAGATAGGAATGCTTTTGTAACACCTGTTACTGCTAATGCCCCCATAGCACCTTTAAGTGCATTTGTCTTATTAATGAGATTTACAAGTGCTGTTGTTGCATCAAGAATACCGTCATATACTTCTGACATATCAGAGTTCATTATCATAGATTCAAAAGAGGCTTGTAAAGTGTTAGTTTTAGCTTCAAGCGATTCTTTATAAGACTTATTAAACTTCTCAACTGCTGTTCCTGCTGAATTAGCTGCAACCTCTGTAAGTTCTAAGGTCTTATTATAACCTTCCATGAGCGCTAAAAATCTATTCTGTTGTCGTGTGCCGCTGAAAGCTTTTGCAATAGAAGCTTGTTGCACACTTGAATATGTATTCCAACTTTTAGCAACTTCATCTAAAACTGTTTCAAAATCTCTGAATTCATGGTTAGTATCTCTTAATTTAATACCTACTGAATTCAATATTGTTTCTACATCTGATAAGCTTTCACCATCATCATCTACAAACTGACCAATCTTTACATTTCTGTATCTTGATAACAAGGTATTCATAAATGTACCGACAGTTTCTGCTGATTGCATTGTTTTATCCTGTACTGTACCTATCATAGCAGCCAGCCTATTAAATGATACTCCTGCAATATCCGCACTACTAGCACAATACTTTAATGCTGTGGCTATGTCACCAGATGACGTAGAAGCCGCCATATCAATAGCAACCATCGCATCTAATGCATCATTTACTTGATTAACAGACATATCAAATCCATTCATAGTCGCTAACAAATCCTCTGTTGCTTCACTAGAATTAATCTGACCCAATTTACTAAGCATAATAGAATCTTTTATCAACTGATTAGATTCTTTCATTGACTTACCAGCTCTTAAGTAATCATCTGCTGCTTGTCCAACCTGCGTTGTTGTACTTGCAAGCTGTTTAGCCATACTGTTATAATCTTTCAGTAAGTCCTTAACACTTGATCTGCTGTCGCCTGTAGCAACCGACAAATCCGTTACAACCTTATCAAGCTGTACCATAGTATCTTTTGCACGTTCAGCAGCATCATTTATCTCTTTTAATAATGCTAAATAAGCCGTTGTTTCTATTTTTCTACTAGAAAATGTACCTGATACTGCATTCTTTAATCTACCAAATACTGTTGTAGTATTTTTTGCTGAATTACTAATGTTATTCAGACCTTGTACAGTATTCTTGCTATTAACATTGATATTGACATCATACTTACCAGATTCAATATCCTTAAGTTTCTTCCTAAACTCGGATTCGTCCAAATTTGCTTTAATGTTTATTTGTTTCAATCATTTGCTCCTTTCCATAATTTTCTCTGCAATTTTTCACTTAACATCATAGCCTCTTTTCCTCATTGCTCTCTGAAATATTTTGTCTATCCTGTCTGACTTTTCAATCTCATCTACAGCATAATCAACAAATGGTCTTGGCAGATTATGCTCTCCGGGGAAGTCATAGTAAAAGCCATTACTTCTACTGCCATCATTTATTAACTGGGGTAATCCATAGCCATGATTATATGTGCCGTAACCATTGTTAAACTGAGTAACATTGTCTACAGTAAGTGTCATATTCTTAACAAAACCTACTATATTGTTAGGATCATCAATACCGCCCGTAGTACGTCTTTGATAAATAGTAGGTGTGCTTCTGTTAATAACTTCCATTTGAATATATTTAAGTTCAATGTTCCTTGCTTCATCAAATACTTCCTTAGACAATACATCTTCTATATCAGACCTGATATCGTTCAATAACATATCTACATCATCATATTTATTTTTCAATACATATTTCCTTCCTATGTATATAAGAACTCAACATCATTGTATTTCTTATATACTTCGCTAATATCATAATCATAAGAATCTGAATCATAACTGATTCGTAAATAGATAGTTGCATAGATTATTGCAGCAACTGTATAAATAGATTCATCATAAAGAACCTTGTCATTAACTTTTATTTTCATATTTTTATGGGGATAATTTGATTAGAATAATCTGAAATAAATTGAATATAGTTTTAATATAATTGATAAATACTATGAATTAATAAGATAATTTTCCAGTTTTGAAAACAACTGCGGATATAGATCTATCTTTCCTAACTTAAATTTGCTTAATATACTTCCGTCTATACCAACAATCTTGGAAATATATGTCTGTTTTTCTCTTATTAATCTTTCTTTATAAAGATTTCTTAACTCTTCCTGTGTCAACTCGTTATGCTCCTTTCTTTAATGTATTCCAATTTTTTAGACAAAATAATAGAGCAAACAAGAACTCTCTCCAACAAAAAACTTATTTACTCTATTATAATTGGGATTGAATGATTTCTTATGAAAGAAGAATATAATACAGCTACTCAGCCTACGGTCTTTTCACCTTGCATTACATCTTCTTTCATATGTAGACATCCAGAAGCCTTATTTTATATAGGTTTAGGCAGTTTTTTACAAAAATTTTTATATATTTTCGTCGTTTTTCACAAAGCAGCGTACAAACAATTCTTCATTAACCTTAAAAAGCTCATTAAGTAATACTGAATTATCATTGCGATCTGCATACTTTATAAGTGCTATAAAAGTATTAATAGACATATCCTTTTTGAATTTACTAGCCAATATTGTAGCCTGTAACTTTTTTAACTTATATAATGTAGCCTCATCATAATTATCTGCATTAGCATTTAATTTATGAACAGATTCATTATACTTGTTAAATTCCTCTTTAAATTTATCCATCTTATACTTATTAATATCTTTCTTGTTAATCAATCTTTTATCTATTAAACTGGATAAATTTATGTACTTTGAATTATCAACTCTTCTGGCAATACTTTCATTAATATGGTCATACAATATATCCATAGGGCAATTCATATGCCCCACTTCTTCAGCTTCAAACTTTTTGTCTGTTCTTGTCTGTTTTATAGCTGCATAAAATTCTGGATATTTTGTTTTACCTACTCTATTCATACATTGCAATCTCTTTATCCTTGTTATTTCATTCTTAACATTTATATCAAATGTTTTTTTACAAAGATCGATGGCGACCTGACCCAGCACAGATAATATTATAAAACAATCTTCCAACTCCTTATCCTGCATGTCACTATCATAATAATAACTCATAGCTAACTGTGCTGTATCTGTTGATACTCCAATATCAGCCTGTGTAGCAGCCATTGAATTATCCATCTTTGCATAATCAGCCTGTGTCATATGGTATAAATGACTTCCAGATTCCGCTATGTCATTTATAATAGTAGGATAGTTGATGTATGCTGTTCTTGCTAACTCTGCCATTTCAGATTGATTAGTTGCATAGACAAAATCAGAATCGCAGTCCTGTGAATTAAGTCTTGCCTGTGTATCAGTTCCTATTGCATTAAAGACTATTACATTATTACCAATATTGGAAAAATACTTAACTAATCGTTCTGGATATACATTATATAAATGAACAATATTATTAGGGCTGTTATGTGGGCTTCTAAAAGCTGCAAGCCTTTCACCTTCTGCAAATCTTGGTGTATAGCATTGAACACCATCACTTACAACTTCAAAACATCCTTCTGTATATTGGTCATACTTCTTATCACCTGCACTATTATTAACATTCCACACTACCTTGTCTAATAATGCAACTGGATTATCCATGATAGTAAGATTGTCACCTTCCTGCGGTAATTCACCTTGCATTAAAGCTGTCTTATACTTACTAACGTCCTCAGTCCATTTCTTTCTAAACAACCTTGTTTTCGTGAACTCTGGGTTATGCTTTACAAGTGCAAGTAACATTCCATTTATATTAAAGTCATTCTTTGTCTGCTCCAAATACTTGATATATTCATCAACAGATTTCTTCATATTGTTAGCCTTGGTTATTCCTATATCAGCTATAGGCTTTAATACTTGCGGATTATTAGTAGGTAGCGAACCATTCATCTGATATGATGATACCTGATAATTTCCCAGCTTACTTTCATGTGCCGACTTTACGATTGCAAAGCAATTACCATACTGATTCATAACCCTATTATAATACTTAAATGCTTTCTTATATGTACCGCCCATCATGTCTATAAACTTAATCCATTTAATAGAATTGTTTGTAATTACCATCTTTATATCTGATAATTTCATTCTGCGACCAAATAAATCCGTGTCATCACCTATATATGCTTTATCATAATTTATGCCCTGCTGCTCACAATAATCTTTAAAGAACTGCTGTATACTTCCTCTGAACAAACAACTCTTAAAAAAATGTGACCTAAGATATATAAAACCAACATGTCCATCTGGAAAAATAGAATCATCTATAAGACCCATTCCATCCCAGAGTACATTTTTTATATGCTCTTCCTTATATTCAACACTGCATTGCTTCTCAGAATACTTTTTTTCTGTTATTTCATGTTCGCCTGGATATCCTCTATTTATTCTTATGCCATACCCTTTTAATGCCTTCTTAGATTTTTCTGCTATGAAAGTATATTTATCAGACTTATCACTACAAAATGTATATCCTTTTTTATTAAGAATCTTTTCTACTTTAGGATTATCAAAATCAACGACATACTCGTCTAATGGTTTTATGACCTCAACATCTTTAAGACCTACAATGGCTGCCTTCATTTTATCTGAATATACATCTTCATCCTGCACCACAAGTATGTTATCCAATGGTATATTCATAAATCCTTTTGCTGTAGCTGTTGTTAATGTATCATAGGCACATAACTCCACTAGCTTAAATACTTTCTCTGGATCAGCTTTAGATTCTTTATCCATAATTGCATATAATCCCATAGTAAGATAATTAATAGCTTTATCAAATAACTCTTCTCTTATAAATGTACATTCACCCTTTTTAGCTTTTCCTGGTGTCCTATACAGCATTTTATACTTTATCATCTTTACACTCTTTATGTTTCCACTCTTATCTTTCTTATAATAGCTGTAAGACACTCCATCTTTATAATACTCGTTTCTAAGGTCATTCTTATTTAACTGAACTTCCTGTGATTCAGTATTATTTTCATTATCTACTATCTTATATTTTGTATTGTATTGGAACTTTACAACTATAAAATCCTTACAATAATCTACATTCTGTCTTTTTTCTCTTGTAATACTACTGTTCATAAACCTTAAAAACAAACTATCAGATATAACAGACTTTTTATGTGTCAGCTTAAATTCAGACCAATCACTAAACTTGCACATAACTTTCTTGTCCTTATTGTTATCTGCTACCTTTTGCAAAAATAAGCTACTAGCTTCTACTGAATGAATGTAAATTGCATTACAATCCTTTGTGTAATTAACTGCTATAATACTCTACCGCCTTTCGTTGTAATATGTATTTATCTATAGTATTCTCTGCTCTTATTGTAATTTCAGAGTAAAAACAATCACATTTGATTAAGGATTATTATTAATATCTTCATTATAATTTT
>OMCU01001283.1_pt1 | contig 10650 bp, 9 predicted proteins | sample 1645081 | NCBI WGS metagenome assembly OMCU01 (sample SAMEA103958122, study PRJEB25191) | human gut metagenome | biome: human-associated habitat [ENVO:00009003]; feature: intestine environment [ENVO:2100002]; material: feces | place: Germany | collected 2013/2015 | reverse complement strand
CGAAGATCAGGGATAAAAAAGAACTACAGACGATATTAAAAACTACAGATGGAACAGATGTGATTTTAAAGCTGCGCAGAGATTCGGAATATCTGGAAGTGAAGGTAAAACCGGTCAGGAGCAAAAAAAATAATTGCATGCTCGGGATATGGGTAAGGGACAATGCACAGGGACTTGGAACAGTAACATTTCTTAATTCTGACAGCAGATTTGGAGCACTTGGACATGGAATTCATGACACAGATACGAATGCACTTATGGAGATTCGAAATGGAAGAGTATACGAAACCAGTATACGAAGTATCCAGAAAGGCATTGAAGGAATCATTGTTTATAACAGATATAATGTGCTTGGAAAAATTGATAAAAATACGGATTGTGGGATTTTTGGAACGCTTGACCGCACAGAAAACCTGTTTCAGGACACGGATCCGATGGAGATAATGCAGACGGATGAAATAAAAAAAGGAGATGCAAAAATCCGATGCTGTGTGGAAGGAAAAGTAAAAGAGTATAAAATTCGTATTACAAAAATTGACAAACATACCAGAGAGGAAAATAAAGGACTCGAAATAGAAGTGACAGATCCAAAATTGCTGGAAATTACAGGCGGAATCATTCAGGGAATGTCGGGAACACCAATTATCCAGAATGGAAAGATAGCGGGTGCGGTTACCCATGTATTTGTCAGTGATCCAACGAGGGGTTATGGGATTTTTATCGAAAATATGCTGAAATATGTAGAATAATCAGAATTTTGTCGATGCGGGTCATGTTTTTACGACAGTATTTTCTTGTTCGAAAATTGAGGAAAATATATAATAAAACTCGACATAATTATTAATGGACAAGGAGGCATTACGTAAAATGAGAGAAGTTAATGTAGCAATCGCTGACGACAATGAAAGAATTTTGGATATGCTGGGTGAAATCATAGAGCAAGACCAGGATTTGAATCTGATAGGAAAAGCTGATAACGGTGAAGATATCTATCATCTGATCAAAGAAAAGAAACCGGATGTTGTATTACTGGATCTGATCATGCCAAAGATGGATGGATTAAGTGTGATGGAAAAAGTAAATATGGATGAGCAGATTACCAAACGACCGGAATTTATTATCGTGGCAGATAAAGAGTACTTTTATCATTGTTGCATAACCTCGCATTTCTTAGTTTTTCTTGGTTTTTCGGGCTTTGTAAGCCTTTGTAAATTTTTGCTTTCTGGCATAACCTGGTTTATTTTCGCATAATATCGTCCGCAAAAGGTGTAAAATAAGGTGTATGTTTTTCTATTTTATACCTTGCTATTTTCAATTAAAAATCGTAATTACACAACCTGAATCCGGGCAACTTCTTCCCTGGCATCCTCAAGATTTACATGCGTATATGTATTCAGCGTTACGCTGATATCTGAGTGGCCCATCAAATATTGCAATGCTTTTGGATTCATTCCGGATTTTGCCATATTTGTGCAATAGGTGTGCCGGCATACATGCGGTGTAATGACAGGCATCTGTACTTTATAAGTATTATTATACTTCTGAATGATGTGTTGAAAATAATGCTCCCAGTGCAGGGAATAACAGATACTTTCATTTTTATCAAAGTATAAGAATCCACTTTTTCCATCTACCATAGGTTCTGCTTTGGGTGGGTTTCGTTTTTCTATTATTTTCCGAAAGCATTCCTCTACATCTGCAGTCATAGGTATCTTTCTCGTTCCGCTGGTTGTTTTAGTCTCTTGAATATAATATCCGATTTTTGATTTTTTCTGCAATTGATGATCAATGTTGATCGTATGCTCCTTAAAATCAATGTCAGAAATGGTCAAACCACAAAATTCCGAGATGCGAAGGCCGGTTTTAAATAATATGTAAATCCCCTCATAATACCTGCAAAAATGAGGATCCTCCTTCACAAACCGTAGGAACTTTCGTTCCTCAGCCCTGCTGATTGCCTCTCTTGTCACACTGTCATTCACAACCACTTCCATTAGCTGAAACTGAAATGAATTTTTCCTGATCAGGTCATCATCCACTGCCAACTGAAATGCCGGACGAAGAACTCCTCGGATTGAATGGATGGAACTATAACTTTTCTTTTCTACCTGCTGAAGATGTATCAGCCAACATTTTGCATCCGAAATCCGAACCGTATCAATCCTTCTTTTTCCAAATGGATCTTTCTTCAATAAATTGATAACTGTTCCGTATCCTGCAACTGTAGTAGGTCTGACACCGGTTTTTGTTGATGTATATTTTTCAACCAGTTCCAGTACCGTCATATTTCCGCCATTTGTTGCAATCTGCTCAAAATGGTCCGCCTGGATTTTCTTCTCCATCTCTCGAAGCGACAAAGTACGGCGCTTTCCTTTCGGAGTTGCATCGTTATGGTCTAAGCGCCAGCTATATACGCAGCGCTCCTTTCCCATCTCATCGACATACTTAAATCGATATCTGCCATCAGATAACTGTATTTCTCCATTGTGTAATATACGTCCTCTATGATCTCTCCTTTTTTCACTCATAATATTTTAGTCTCCTTCATCAAATGTTCATTTAACTTGGAAGACCGTCTCGGTTTATTCATTATACCACAAGACCTTTCCTTCGCTAAGATAAAATGAATATTATTTTCATTACTATTTCTTCTATTCTGTCACTTAAACTGTGCTGGCTGTATCCAGATAATCTTCAAACAATTTCCTTTTGAATCGAATATGAGAACCTACTTCCAAAATGAAATCCGCTCCCTCATTTTCACCTGCGATTTGTCTCAATCTCTTTTCTCCAATTCCGTAATATTCTGCTGCTTCGGATACATTTAAAGAATATTTCTCCCAAACAGGTATTGTTTTTTCTGTATGATTCATTCGCAGTCCTCCTCCCCTCTGTTTGTATTCAACAACGTTTTCGCTTTCTCCATTTTCATACTTGCAATCACTTCTCTCTTACTTGTGCCTCCAACATACATAGGCGTACACATTTCTAAAATACGGTCATAGATACGTCTTTTATCTAACATGGTCTCGTTTTTTATTTCTTTCAGCGGAAGATTGGTCGTAATGATCAAAGGTCGTCCTGAACGGATTCTTCGATCTATGACGCTAAAAATAATTCCTAACGCATATTCTGAATTTCGTTCCACTCCAAGATCATCAATAATCAAAAGCTGATAAGACGCCAATGCATTGATATATTCCGTTTTGTCTGCCAGTGGAAATATATCATCAATAATGGTATTGAAATTTGTCATCTTTACCATTACTTCTTGCTTAAGAAGTTCATTGGCAATGCACCCCGCAATAAAACTTTTCCCGGTACCAACCGGTCCCCAGAACAAACAGCCTATATGATTTCTTTTCATTTCCTCCCAGTTATCAACATATTTTTTTGCTCTATGCATTACCGTATCTGACATATCTGCATTCTCAAATGTCCACTCTTCCATTCTGCTCTCGTCAAAACAGATGCTCGTATTTCTGCTGACTAATTCCCGGTGCTCTTTGTCTTTAAAATATTTTTGTTCTTCTTCATACGCTTTTCTGTCACAGGCACATTGCCTGGAATGTTTCTTCATCCCCATAAATCCACCCTCAGGAAAAAATGCTTCTTTCGCTTCCCCACAGACTTTACAGTATTGCAAACCATCACTGCCTACACATACAGTATCTTCTTCTCTCATCACAAACTCTCTCCTTCCCCATAGCAATAATTTACTTCATGATATTTATTTCTTTTATATTTCTCAGTTACTTTACTAGGTGCCACATTTCCGACTCCTGCACAGCCATTTTTACGACCAGATGAAGGTTGCTTTTCCGACTCTGTTGCAACCATCTTTTCAACCGCCTTATTCTCAACCAGCTGTAAACCAATCTCATCAGATGGAATTTTTACATATAAATGATTGGGTTTTGAAAAACCACCAGATCTGCGAACCAATAGTCCCACATCATCTAATTCCTTCAATGCTGTTTTTACAGAAGATTTACATTTGCCGATTTGAGCAGACAATTCCTCTATCGGAAAAATCAGATAAACATTTCCATACTTGTCTATCCAGCTATTCTTTCTCGATATCCGTGCCCGGTCATACAAAATCATATAAAGAAATTTTGCAGTTTGGGAAATGCGCAGTTTGAGCAAAAACTTCGGAAACTGGAAGTACTGAAGCATCTGCTCTGACTCCTTCATGTATTCATATTTCATTCTTTTCTCGCCTCGTTTCTGTTTCTAATTGTTGTAAAAATCATTTTTATACCGGCTCAAAAATGTCCTTACACATATTCAAAAGATGAAGGGCATAAATACAGGTTCTTGATAAAAATTTTTTAAATTTTTCCTGTCCAAAATACCCTTACATAAAACGAAACGCTGAGAGGCATTTTTACAGCCCCCTAATGAAATTTTTTTAATTTTTTTGATTAATTGAATATTTGAAAACAAAAAAACACTCACCTATTCCAGGTGAATGCCTTATCAAAATTTCCTTATTTTGTTGTCTATGACGCTTATTCAGATATGCCTGCATATCTGCTAAAATGTAATTGCCAGCAATTATATTTTCACGTGGGTATGGGGACGTAATCCCCATCAAGTCTGCCACTCGTAAGTAATACAATATTGTCAAAATGACAATACTGTAATACACGGGTGGATCTTGCTCTGGTTGTAACGTATGAATTCATACAATAATAGGCCCAAATGGGCACTTTCACCATTTGAGCCTATATATTATATATGTCTTTCAAATGATAGCTTAAAAAATAGCTGTCTAGACGGTATGTTTTTAACGTAGAATTGATTTTATGGAAGACAAGGCATGGAATGCTTTGTACCTTTAATGGAAAAATTTAATGATATTTACCATGTACAAAAAAGAAACGGCAGATAAAAAACATCACACGAATCCTTATCGTGCTGTAAACTATATAAGAGATGAGAACGGAAATCCTATATGCCCTAATGGACGTAAATTTCTTTTCAAACGAAAACAACATGTAAGATATAAAAAATATGGACGTACAGAAGAAATCTATCCAAGCTTATTAAGTGTACCCTTTTTACATAAAACAGTGACGATTTTCAAAAAACATATATTAATGTAAAGAAACGCCAGAACCAGCATTTGTCGGAACTAGCGTTTCTTTAGCAGAGACTTATTTTACAGCCCCGTTTTTTGCTTATATTATTTTCCTCCGTTGGATTTCAATTTTGGAAAGAAGATGACTATCTTAAAGCCCTTTTCCCACGGGGAAGCAGCTTCCAGACAAAGGTTTAGATCGTCAGCCATCTTCTTAACCAGGTAAAGCCCTATACCGGTAGCTTTCTTTCTGCTGTCAGTAGAATCCCCGGTAAAGCCCTTTTGAAAAATATACGGCAGATCATATTTTTTTACACCGATGCCATTATCCTCAACTGAAAGGACATCTGCGATCTCCGAATGTATCATAGAGATTGTTAGCATGGGACTATCGCTGCTATATTTTATGGCATTGCTCACGATCTGTCCCAACATAAACTGAAGCCCTCTACGGTCTGTATAGACTGTTTCAGATTGCAGTTTATTGATAATTACAAACTGCTTTTCTTCCAGAAGTGGGGCATAGTCCTCCAGAACTTCCCCCAAGCAGTCATTCAAATTGATATCCTTAAACTGATAATCCTTTGTACTGCTCTTTAACCGGGCATAGTATAACATCTGAGTGACATCCTCCTGAAGCTGACTGCGGACATAATCCAGTTTTGCTTGCAGGGGAGGAGACATTTCGTTGCTCCGATTATCCAGGAGCATGGTCAACAACGATAGGGGCGTTTTCGCTTCATGTGCCCAGCCCTCCACATATTCTTCATAGTCCTGTAGGGCATCTGCCATACTGTTACTCTCAGTTTTGTGTTCCTGTAAAACTGATGCCAGAAGCCGGATAGATTCTCCTTCTTCCCGGCTGATGGCACTGAGCAGCCGTTCCTCGTTGCAGATGGTAGGATCACTGAGGAAATCCCGGAACAGCTCTCGGCGGGTGGTCTCCCGCTTGTTTAGTACAAACAGAATTGCTGAAAACAAAAGGAGGCTTGTCAGAACTACTAACCCACTCAAGGTTTGAAATGCCTGAATGTCAGAAATCCAAAGAATGATAGCACAAAAGCAATCCACGCCCAACAGCAACAATAGCCAGGGGTAGTATCGCTCTGTTATGCGCCAAAGCTGCTTCATGGAGCCACCCCCGTTTCCAGACGATAGCCCATCCCACGAACCGCAACGATTCGCTGCTTCATCTCAAGACCGGACATCGTCTTTTTCAGCCTGGTCAGATTAACCTGCAAGGCATTTTCGTCTATGTATTCCGTGGTTCCCCATAGTGCTATGCAAAGTTGCTCCGTCGTGACCAGAGCATCGCCGCCGGACAAAAGAGCAACCAACAGTTTTCCCTGATTTTTTGGAAGCACGACAGAGGTATTATGAATATAAAGCGTGTAGGTCTGCTGGTCTAACAGGAAATCTGGTCCCTCTATGAGATTGGTACGGCCTTCATACCTTTTGAGAATATTGGATACCCTGGCAAGAAGTCGATCTTTTCTGCACGGCTTCGTCAAATATTCATCAGCACCCAAGTGGAACGCTTGCAGTTCATCCTTTACCTGATCTCTGGAAGTCAGTATCAGGACGGGGATAGCGGTTTTATTCTTTAGTTCCTGGCAGATTTGAAAGCCACTGATCTCCGGCAAATTCAGGTCTAAGATCACAAGGTCAGGACGGAGGGCTGCCAGGAGCCGAGCGGCATCTTCCAACTCGGTGATTGCCTCCGCAAGATACCCGTCCTTTTGAAGCATATTGCAGAGTTCTTCCCGCATATAGACTTCATCTTCCACAACAGCAATTCTTTTCACGGCAGCACCTCCTTCCAAATTATTCTTCTCTCTGTGGCTGCATCAGTGTCAGCAAATACCGATCACTGGAGCGCTTGACCACTCTCATATAAATATATTCTATCACGCAAAGCAGCAAAATCATAGCAGCAGATACAAACATCATTTCAGCCACTGTCCCACGGGTTCGGGACGAGAGTATCCCTGTAAATAACGCCCTGACTCCAAACAAACTGCTGACAGCCGCAACCAATACAGGAAGTCCCATAAACCAGGTAATTTGCTTTCCAGCAGACTGGCAAAGGGTTTCGTAAGTAGCTCCCAGGCGGATCAGAGTCTGGTATCTGCGCCCGGTTTTCTGCTGACTCATCAGGAACTGAACACCCACGATGGTGTTGGCAACTACCAGGAAAACAATCGCAAGATAGAGGGTAATATAACTGGATGCTATGGTGTAGAAAAGCTGACGACCCATATTCTGAAGATAGCTTTCATATTCAATGTCAGTTTCGTCCAGCTTCTCGTTCAAATCCAAATATGCAGTTATAAGGCTATTTCCATTCAGAGCTTGCTCACTGAGCACCGCATTGACATAGGTATCATACATTCCCTGACTATAATATAGGAATGCTTCATCCGGAAGAATCAATGCAAAGGACAAGGTTATAGAACGGTCCGTGACCAAATTCACAGACTGAACCTCTCCTGTAAGATGAATCGGACTACCATCCAGTTCCACCTTGGGATGCCCGGCCAATACTTGGTTCAGCATTGCGGTACGGCTTACCGTAGTAAACTCTGTATCAATATAGACAGCGGCCTCCTTTTCGCCTAATTGGAGAGCCGGATTGCCGGACAATTCCAACAAACGATTATAGTCCGATAAACAAATCAAATATGGGTATGTGGCATAACCAAGATTGTTCAGAAGGACATCCCGGTCTTCCGACTGGGGCAGGCTCCGAAGAGAGTCCATAACAGCGTCCATGCTGTAGGCATTATCATAATCTTCTGTGGTGCGAATACGCCCAACCCTCATTTCAAAAAGCTCTGAAAATTGATTTTCCAAACTGTTTTCTTTCAGGACTGCCTTTATATTCGGAAGAACCTGCGATGAATCTTCTGCAGTATGATCTTCAAAAGTATAGTCGATTACATGGCCAGAAGACAGGTTATTCGTTCCTGCAATTCCTACGCCCGCACCAAAACAACACAGCGCCGCCAGAATCAGCAGGGAGCTGATGGCCATGGAGTTTGACTGATGAATGACATTCTCCTGAATCTGCCGGAAGGTAAATACATGAAGCTGCTTATTTCCTTTTCCTTTCTTAACAATCAAAGCAATCAGTGCACGCATCCCATAGAAAAGCAGCATCGTACCAACTATGCCCAACAGCAAAGTCAGTCCCATCATACTTACCTTTGTCCATGCAATTCCCTGAATCGCCATGTAGTAAGCCACTGCCAACATCACACTTCCGCATATAGCAGCCAGTCCATAGATAACAGATGGCATTTGCTTTTTGGGGCGGTTCGTTGGCTGGGATAGCAAAGTACCGATCTCCTGGCGGCTGATTCGTCCACTCAAAATCAGAAGTGCCGTCAGCTTAATTGCCAGAAATCCTGCCAGCGTCCATTCAATCGCAAACCAGGATAAAGAAAACTGATGACCGATGATCCCCATGCCTACCAGCTTGGCGGTGACAAGACTGACAATTTCTGAAAGCACCACAGCCACAGGTAATCCTATGAGCATGGCAAGAATACTGGTCAGGAAATCTTCCGCCAGAAGCATACCAAACAGTTTACTTCTACGCATCCCCAACATTAGATAAACACCAAACTCATGCCGTCTGCGCTCGAACTGATACTTGCAGGCAAAATAGATCAAAAAGAACAGAATACCGAGGGTCATCCCATAAAACGCAGGAATCAGAAGCAGGAGTTTGTCAACTGCGTCACTCTCCATTTTCTGCAAAAAGAGCATCACATCTTGAGTGGAGATGGAAAGAATCATGTAAAATGCAACAATAGAAATCACCAGGGAGCTGAAAAACAGACCGTTTTCCTTTCGGCTGCGGCGACTGTTCCGAAGAATGAGATTAGAGAACATTTGCGCTGCCCCCTCCCAGTTGCGCCATCACCTTCAGGATGCGCCCGTAGAACTCCTGCTGGCTTTCGTCTCCACGCCGAAGCTCATGAAAGATCACGCCGTCCTGGATGAACAGAATGCGCTTGCAAAAGCTGGCGGCATTGGAATCATGGGTTACCATCAGGATCGTAGCTTGTTCGTCACGATTCAGGCCGGACAGCTTCTCCATAAGACTTCTTGCGTTCTTAGAATCCAGCGCACCCGTCGGTTCATCGGCAAGGATCATTTGGGGATGTAAGATCAGAGCCCTTGCTGCCGCAACACGCTGACGCTGGCCACCGGACATCTTGGACGGAAACTTATCCAGAACATCAGTGATTTCCAGATAGTCAGCCAACTGCTTCAGCCGCTGGCTGCTTTCTGCTTCGGATACCCCATGCAAGGAAGTCGGGAGCAGGATATTTTCCCTGCCAGTCAGGTTGTCCAGCAATTCAAAGTTCTGGAATAGATAACCAACTTTTTTGCCACGGTACTCGGCAAGAGCCTTTTCCTTGAGGGATTGCAGAGTATCTCCCTCCACCTGAATGCTTCCACCTGTAGGCTGAATCACAGTTGCAATACAGTTGAGAAGCGTGGATTTGCCGGAACCACTGCTTCCCATAATACCGAGAAACTCTCCCGGCATGACCTGAAAAGTGATTCCGTTCAGTGCTCTCGTCTGGTTTGGCAACGTCCCATAGACTTTGGTAAGATTTTCAATATTCAAAATTGGTTTCATGTGAATGCCTCCTATCCATTTCTGGGTAAATGATAGCACAGAAGCACAATAAATAACACTTACAGTCGCTGTAAGGATTCTGTTCCTGTTTTCAGAACAAGAATGACGCATCAAGCGGAATAAGTATATGTTTTGTAAAAACGTCGGGTGACAATGAAAAAATATGCTGGACTACCGGATTGGCTAACTTGCATTTCTTTGTCAATTCTGGTAACCGCTTCAAACATGGAAGTTTCTGTTCTTACTTTTATTATACTCAATCAATAAAATCAACACGGTTCAGCAAATTTTAATTATTTCCAATATGACAAAATTGCTTCCTGTTATATTTATCTATTTCTTTATTTCTCTATTATTCCGATCCGGTCTTCCAAAGGTATAAATAAGGTGTAAATTATTCGTCAATCATCAAAAAATCCTTTAAAGCCTAGGCTTTCACAGCATCCATTAAACACTATCGTGACAGCTGTCGGACAGGAAAGAATTACAGAAGATGCCTTCCGAAAAGGAGCAAGTTACTATGTGATGAAACCATTTCACAATGATATGATCTTAAGCAGGATCAAAGATGCGGGAAACGGGGAGAGAAAGAACAGTTCGGAATCCGAAAGCCGGAATGCAGTTTCCAAAAAGCAAGAATATAATCTAGAGACCCGTGTGACGGATATGATCCATGAAATCGGAATACCGGCGCACATAAAAGGATATCATTATCTGCGGGATGCGATCATTATGGCAGTGGATGATATGGATGTGTTGAATGCGATTACGAAGGTTTTGTATCCTACAATTGCCAAGATGCATCAGACAACGGCAAGCAGAGTGGAAAGAGCAATTCGTCACGCGATCGAAGTTGCATGGAGCCGTGGAAAGCTTGATACGCTGGATGAGTTATTTGGATATACAGTAA
>OMCU01001279.1_pt1 | contig 10699 bp, 6 predicted proteins | sample 1645081 | NCBI WGS metagenome assembly OMCU01 (sample SAMEA103958122, study PRJEB25191) | human gut metagenome | biome: human-associated habitat [ENVO:00009003]; feature: intestine environment [ENVO:2100002]; material: feces | place: Germany | collected 2013/2015 | reverse complement strand
AAAGCCTGATCCATCGGAATCTTCTTGATTCTCTGGAAATCAAATACCATAACAATCAGATATCCGATCAGCACAAATCCAAACATTTTTGCATAACCAATCGGTGTTACGCGAAAAGCGAACCAGCCGCTGTAGGAAAAGAGCATCATCCGCCATGCCGCGGCCATAACAAGTGTTCCAAGAATCACACTGATGAGATCCGCGATTACAACCACAATACTCGTCGAAAGCAGATACAGACTCGCGATCTCTTTGTTTTCGTATCCAAGGATTTTTGTCATGGAAATTGCATTCTCATTCTTTTCAATGATCAGCTTTGTCAGAAGATAAATCATAACAACTGCCAAAAGGATACACAGTACCTGGAAATATGTCATGTAAGAACCCATGGAATGATCCAGCTGATCTGCCATTTTTGTAATATCATGGATTGTAATGGTTGTTGCAATGTTATCCTCATCAATATCGGTAATTTTACTGTCGGATAAGAATCCGCTGAATTCATTTTCCTTCAGTTCAAATACTTTTCCGTAATTGTCAATCGACATAAAGAGCGCAAGACTTTGGGACTTGTCATAAAATCCCGCAACTTTAAACTTGTAAGATTTGTTTTCATACTTTTCATCCAGCGATACGGTATCGCCAACGGTAAGTCCATACTTGTCAGCAAACGAAGTTGAAATATAAACTTCATTTTTCTTGAGAGAACTTAACTTTTTGATCTTTACATAGTTGCTGTTGTCCGCGATTCCATATACCGAGATCTCCTCATCGAGCGCATCACTCTTTTTTACGAGTGAGGTCATGTCAAACTTCTCCGCATCTTTATTTTCTGTCGTAATCAATTTATTATCGTCATCCTCATAGGATTTGAGCACATACTGGTATTTTGCAAACATCATGCCATCCGTATTGCTCTTGTAATAATCGAGCGTATCCGGCATACCGACCGCCATCGCAAGCATGATCATGATAAAGAAAATACCGATAAACCAGATCCCCACAAATAAAATCAGGTAATTCGTCACGTTCTGGAACATGATACGCAGACGGAAACGGCTTAAAAAGCTCCATCTCGGCAGACGCATGGCTTTTTTGTTCTTTGCCTTTTTTAAATCATGACGTAAAAACTGCAGTGGTGTATGCTGCATCATGCGCACAATCACGATCAGGTTGACCACCAGCATGAGGATAACCGGAACCAGTGTGGTCTTAAAGAATGCATCCGGATTCCAGATCGTGTAATACGTTGGCAGACTGTAACTGTTGTAATACATCGACACAACAATATTTTTAAACACCGTATAGCCGAGTATATTTCCGACAATCGCAGCCAGCAGTGTTACAATAACCGGCATGGACAGATAGTGCTGCACCAGCTCTCTTTTCGTGTAACCGGACGCGCGCAGCGTTCCGATCGCGGAGGACTCTTTTGCAATCGTATTGCTGATCGTCACGGCAAAGATAAATGCGATGATTACCACAAGGATATCCAGCAGCACACCGCCCATGGCTTTGTCCGATCCCATATCATCGGTTGCAAAATTGATCGCCGGATTTCCGTATTTCGGTGTATAATCTTCGAGCTCATTGTCCGCAACAACCACCTGTGTGAGCAATGCACGCATAAAATTATCAGAGCGTGTTTTTTCCCCGGCCTCATCCGCAGGCTCCGTTTCATATTTCCATGCATAAGTATAGTGAATACTCTTGTGCAGCCGGTCGAAACCGTCCTGTGTCACCATTGCCACATCAAATTTCAGTGCATCAAACATCAGATCTGTGGTCTTTTCATGTAAGGTGGAGTAATTGGCATACGCAAGCAGTCCCACAACTTTATAAGTCTCTCCGGAAACTGTGACGGTATCTCCCACCTTTATTCCTACATTGTCGGCGTGCATACGGTCAATGGCAATTTCATCCGCCTTCTGTGGAAAACTTCCCTGCAGCATACATGCCAGGTTGATATCCTTTGTCTTTGCAAATACGCGGATCGTTCCATCCTTTTTCCCGTCGTTATTATAATCTTCTTCCTCATTTCGGAAAAAGTTTTCATACAATGTTGTCTTTGTTGCCTTAAAATCCGCTTTTTCACCGGTCTCAATTGCCGAAAGCAAGGTGGCATCTGCCTGTTTTTTTAGCTCAAAATGACCGTCTTCCTGTTTGTATTTTGTCACGCCTTCGTTTGCCGAAGTAATCATACTCTCGTTTGCCACATACATACCGGACACAAAGCCGATCGTGAGCACAAGAAACAGGAATACAACCAGATATTTTTTCCAGTCCCCGATCAGTTCTTTCGGTATTCTCCTGATCAGGGGATTTTTGATTTTTTCATAGCAGCCCCCTTACCATTCCAGATCTTCCGCGGATACCTTGTTTGTATTGATGTCGTTGTGGCGCACCGCACCGTCACGGAGCTTGATCACATGGTCTGCCATATTTTTGATGGCCTCGTTATGCGTTACCATAATGATCGTGTTGCCGTATTTTTGATTGACCTCCTCGATCAGTTTTAAGATTTCCTTGGACGTATTGTAATCGAGTGCTCCCGTCGGCTCATCGCAGAGCAGGATATCCGGATTTTTTACAATCGCACGCCCGATGGAAACACGCTGCTGCTGGCCTCCGGACAACTGGTTCGGCAGTTTGTAGCGGTGCTCGTAAAGTCCGAGCGTATGTAACAGATCATCAATATCAAGGGCGTTATCCGACAGATATGCCCCCACTTCAATATTTTCTTTTACATTTAAATTGCCGATCAGATTATACATCTGGAATACATAGCCGAGATGTTTTCTGCGGTACTGTGTCAGCTTTTTCTCACTCATATCCTCTAACTTATCGCCGTTGATATTGATGTAACCGGAATCGGCGTTATCAATGCCTCCGATGATATTGAGCAGTGTGGATTTTCCGGAACCGGATGGTCCTAACAGCACACAGAACTCCCCTTTTGCAACGGAAAAATTCATGCCGCGGAGTACTTCCTGACGCGTCTGTCCGCTTCCGAATCCTTTCTTTAAATCTACAATTTCCAAAAACTTCTTTTCTTCTGACATAGAAACTCCCTTTCTTTTTGGTTTAACTTTTCATACTAATATTAGTTTCATCTAACCCCTGGTTCTTTTTTTAGGTCTCCCGCAAAAAGCGAAAGACCTGTGCTTCTTTTCTAAACCTTTTGTCCAAACGCGGACGATCTGTGCTTCTTTTCCCGACCTTCCGTCAAAACATGCGGACAGCCTATGGTCTGATGAGTCCGTACCAGCCTGCCAGCAGATATTTTACACCTTTTTCCGCAAACCGCAGTGCTTCTTCCTCGTCATCAATGTGCGTTACCATAAATATAAACATATCGATCTGTGAATGGGACATCCAGTGTACAACGCTTTGTTCCACCATCGGCACATGGTAAGCTTTGCACATCGCTTCACAGATAAATGCATTGTGCTCATCCATCTGGTCGACCAACCGGTCCGGCATACGTTCCATGCTTGATCCCTGCGCTTTTGTCAGCACTAAAAGCACTTCATCCCGGTAGGTGTACAGTTCATGGACAACCTGTGCGACTGCTTCAAAATCGCTGCTGTCGTCATGCTCTTTTGCTTTGCCGCTCTCCATCTCCCTGACTTCAAAAGAAAAATGCTCTCGCAGAATCTCATTGAGCCGATCCATAAAATTTCCCACTACTTCACAGAACAGATCGTCCTTATCCTGAAAGAAAAAATACAGTGCTCCTGTGGTCACACCCGCCTTCTGGCAGATTCCTCGGAGGGATGCCCCCGCAAACCCTTTTTCCATAAATTCTTTTTTGGCACATTGGATCAGGTGTATCTTCGTCTCGCTGTCATGTATCTTCTTTCCTGCCATGGTACGCTCCCTGTAAATAAAAATGCAACATAACGTTGTTATGTTAGATAACACCGTTATGTTACATCATTCCCATGTCTATGTCAATAGAAAAACTTATGCATTTTTCTGTTTGTGTTTATCATAAGCTGCAAACATGCCGGCAAGCAGTGTTCCGGAAATAGAATGCCAGGTGCAGGAAACTGCGCAGATGATCGCAGACTCCGGTGTTGCGGAAAACTGTGCGGTCGTTGTGGCAAGGTTTGTTGCCAGTCCCGCATTCTGCATGCCGACTTCGATGGCAATGGTTCTCTTTTTGGCGGTATTCATGCCAACAAGTTTTCCTGCTCCATAACCAAGCAGATAACCAAGTCCATTGTGAAGAAAAACAGCTACAAAGATTACAGCTCCGGACTGGAAGAACTTCGCGCCCTGGGAAGATACCACACCACCAACAACACACGCCAGCCCCAGTACTGCCACACCCGGCATAATTTTCTGTAACTCACTGAACATTTTCTTTTTCCCCAGCAGATAGTTTAAAAGGAAGCCCAGTGCTACCGGAAGAATAACCGTTTCCACAATGGAAACAAGCATTGGCAGTGCCTTGATGGAAATATTGGTTCCGCTTGCCAGAAGAGAAACCATAAGTGGTGTCATGATCGGGGAAAGAATCGTGGATACGGTTGTCATTCCCACGGAAAATGCCACATCTCCACCACAGAGATACGACATGATATTGGATGACACACCACCCGGACAACAACCCACCAGAATGAGTCCCAGTGCAATGCCGGCAGGAAGATGCAGCACTTTCGTCAGTGCGAATGCCAGAAACGGCATAATCAGATACTGTGCCAATGCACCAACACAGATATCGAATGGTCTCTGTGCCAGAATCTTAAAATCCTGCGTTGTCAGTGTCAGACCCATACTGAACATAATAATACCGATGATGATCGACTGACTTGTAAACTTATTGGAAACTGGATCGGTAAATAACTGATGGTTTACCCATCCCATCATTCCCGGAACGATAAATGTTACTACCGCAATTGCAATTACCACAATTGATGTGTAGTCCGATAACCATTTGCTGAGTTTTTGTAGTGCTTTCATAAACTTTTCCTCCTTGGTCTGTTCACTGAAAAACGAATTCAGACATTAAAAAAGCCCCTTCCCAGATACTACTCTGGAAAGGGACGAATAAAATCCGCGTTACCACCCTGATTCCACAGAAAAACTCTGTGACACTTCACATACCAACATATGCTATCCCATAACGGAGGAAACCGGCAAAGTTTACTCACAGTTGTCTGCTTTCAGCCCGCTTCTTAGAGAGGATCATCCATATCCGGCTACTACCTGTTCGCACCACCCACAGGCTCTCTGAAAATAACGATAAGATACGATGCTGTTCTCGTCAACGAATTTCGGTGAACAATATTTTCTTTATGTTGCCTATTATAGACTCCTGACAAAATATGTCAAGAGAAAAATTTTCCATCATCTGCTTTTCTGATTGACCTCCACGTTTGTTCTTATGGACCATACATTACATCTTTTTCTCTATATGTCCCCACAACTTTTCATCAGTCTTTTTCAAAATGCTGGTAATCCTTCGAATGTGTCCAATCCCCACCCCAGGTAAATCCATATCTGGTAAAAAGCTTGTAACACAGATCATCGTGATCGATCTTGTGCGGAAAATCCCCACTCCGGTCAACATACGCTTTTGCATTTGCAGGCTCAATCGACAGCTTTCCGTTGACGGTTTTTACATAGGGGTTATAAAGTGTATTGATGTCGACTGCCATGCCCAGACCGTGTTTTGAGATTTTTGTCGTGTGGGAAATGAAACGGAAATTAAACGCAGAGGAATTGTTATCGCTCATGGATGCCTCATCATCCGCATCGTATTCATCCACCAGCCGGACTTTTTCAATGGGATATTCTGCCTCATACAACTGCCTGAAAATGGCAAGGACATCCTCTGCAATGGCTTTATTTACCACAAGTTCTCCCTCTTTTGTCTGACCGTCAAACCCCATGTGGAGCACATGAAGATAGCGGAGATCTTCCCGCGGTACGGTACAATCTGCCTTGTATGATTTTCCCTGCATCTTCTCAAAAATATCGTCCGGGATTTTGGAAATATAGAACGCTTCCTCTGTGATACTTTTCCCGATACGGTCCGCATTTTCAACACTTTGTTCTTTCTGCGTATGATCCGGTTCGTTCATGTTTTGTTTTTTCTCACTCAGTTCTGTCCCTGAAGTCCTGTGATCCTGTTCTTTTTCACTGTTCTCCTGATCCGCAACCTCAGACTTTTTTGTGCTTGATTTTTCCGGATGCCGGATCAGACGGCTTCCGGTTACGACTGCGGCGGCTGCAAGTAACACGGCCGCGGTGATGATCATTCCTTTTTGCTTTTTCACCAGTTTCTCCTTACTGACACGTTTCCCTTTTCTGTAAACATAAAAAATTCATCCGCTTCAACATGATAACACCGCTAAGCCTACGCTATCGAAAAAAGTGTCATGTGAAAGCCCGAAGGCCGCATTTCTGCACGGATGAATTGTGTATATTTTAGCACTGATTTTTGGGATTTGCTATATTTTCATAACAAAAAATGCATTTTTCTTTTAATGCACCCTCGAAAAATAATCCATCAGAATTCCCTTAATATGATTATACCTTCTGGCATAAGAATTTTCCACCCGTATAATCTCCATATTGTGTGCCTGACAGATGGCATTTTTCTTCCGGTCACGCTCCTGCACCACCGCATCTTCAAAATGCTCTTTCCCGTCAAGTTCGATTGCCAGAACCGGCAGTTCCTTTTTTCCCTGTTTTTCGTACACAACAAAATCAAAGCGCCCCATATAAAACAGATCATCATATGTCATGTTGTCCTGAAACACCTGCGATATGGCAACTTCTTTGTGGATCACATACTTACTCTGGGAAAGCCAGATATTTTCGAGCGCATGCGTCAGGTTTTCGAGAAATGCATTTTCGGTAGCGGTAGAAAACGGCTGGATGCCAAGTGCACGGGAACTGATATGTTTTTCCGTGATCTCTGACTTCCCGTTGGTTTTGATGTACTGCGCAAGTTCGTAAAGATCATCGTCCGCCTGTCCTGCATGCAGTCGCTCCAGTTCTTTGCTGTCTGCGAGCAGAACAAGTTTGTCTTTCGCCCGTGAGGTTGCAACATTGATCAGTTCCTTATTGTTTTTCAGCCACTGATAGGTACCGGCATTGGTGCGGTCGGACAGTGCCGTGGAAAAAAGCACCACATCCTTTTCATCTCCCTGAAAAGCATGCACCGTTCCACAGACTAAATTTTCGAGGTGGTTTTCTTTGATCGCCTGCTCGATCAGTGCCCGCTGGTTTACAAACGGTGTGATCACCGCGATACTTTTGTCCGTGTTCTGCTTCGCGTATGCAATGACCTCGTCTGCTTCCGCCGGAGATGTATTTTTGATCTCGGCACGATCGCTTTTTACATCTACATAGACAAGCGGCTCCGGCTCTTTGCTTTTTGAACAGATCTGCAGTTTGGAATTGTAATATTTTTTATTGTTAAATCCAATAATTTCTCTGTTGCAGCGGTAATGGCTGCGCAAAAGCACTTCATCACTCACCGCATCACATGCCAGATAGGTTTTGTAAATCGAATTCTTTCTGTAATCATATTCTTCTGCCACATGATACCGCCGTCGCAGCTTGCGGTTGATCAGTTCTCCGAGCAGAATAACCGGATTCAGCTGCTGCGGATCTCCCACAAGCATCAGTTTCTCTCCACGGATAATCGGGACAAGAGAGATCGCAACGTTACACTGGCTGGCCTCGTCCATAATAGTCATGTCAAACAACGGCTCCGGTTCCCCGATCTTATGTGCCGATATGCAGGTTGTGATAATGATTGGAAAAACACGCTGCAGCTTCTTTACATTTTCGGATTTCTGCATGTATTTGTTGAATGCCCGCGCCTGTGTCTCTGGATTTTCTCCAGAATCTAAAATCTCCCGCAGTTCCTGATATTTGGGTTCTTCGAGTGACTTGATATAACGCGCAGACGTATAAAATAAATACTGATAAAATTCTTCTTCGTTGCGGTCGAGAAGCTGCAGAGCATCCGAATCGGAAATTTCGCCAATCTGGTGGATTCTCTGATCGAGCTTCTGCATCTGGTATCCCTGCAGGTCCATCTGAAACGGGAGCAGGTTCATGGCATTTTTGATATGTTCCTGATATTCCATCAGATGCGAAAGTGTCTCTTTCCGCTCCTTTAAATCCAGAATTTCCTCATACTCTTTCAGTCTCACAGAAAGACGTTTTGCACGGTCAACCCGGTCATCCTTGCGCTTATCGAGCGTGGACGTAAATATTTTTACGGTCTGCACCTGATTTCGCAGGCGGTTGATGTAGCTGATTGCAGCTTTAACTTTGTCTATATTTCCAAGCCGCAGTACCGGAAATGGAATGGTCTGTCCATGGTACTCAAGATGCGTCAGTTTCTCAAATACATTGTTGATTGGAACGTTATTGTAGGACGCAAATAAAACGGTCGTATTGTTAAAAAACGCCGTTATTATCGTGTTGATGATCGTATTTGTTTTTCCCGTGCCCGGTGGCCCCTGTATGTAGGCAAGCGGATATTTCATGGCGTTGTTGATCGCCAGCAGCTGATCCAGATTGATGTTCTGATTGATCAGTGCAATCGGATACGCCTTGGTGCGGCGTGGCCGTTCTAACAATTCCCCGAAGAAGGCTTTGACTGGATAAGTAACCTGCTGCTTTTCAAACATATCAAGTATAGCTTTGTACTCGTCATGCAGATTCAGCACTACATCCATCCCAAGCCCCAGCACATACGGCATATCATCTACGACCGGCTTTTGCCCGCCATGACCGGTAATCGCATCTTTGATTTTTTCCAGATTGTTTTCAAAATCTTCCAATAGTTCGTACTCGTCCGCATCCAGAAATTTACGCGCATTTTCTGTCTGTCCGTCAATGCCAAACTGTGTGCAGACTGTGATATCTTCATCCGGCTGAAACACTCTGTTTTTCACATCAAGGTTCAGGTTCCGGTATGCCAGAACATATAGCCCCTTCGCCGTGTGAATACTCAATACATTGAGTGCCAGTTTCTTAATTCTTAAATTGGTGCTCTTTTTCTTTTCGTGAGACAGGGAATACTGGAAATTTGACACGACCTCCTGAAACTGCTGATCGTTAAGTGCATACCGTCCGTTTTTCACACGATCCCCATCGATATAATGGATCAGATCATAATCGGTGATGTAAGGTGTCGTATCCATGCGGTTACATAGTTCCAGATAATTTAGTATTTTCAGATTTGCAGCGCTGGAAAAAATAGTTTTATAACGCTCCGGATGCATCTCGATATCTTCGATCAGCCGCCTGTTTTCCGGACAGTACGTTCCTTCAATGACTTCCGTGGACAGGATGGAATCCACGAAAATTTTGTCATATTCCCCCAGTGTATACATTCCGAGGTGCAGACCATCTACTTTGAGGGTACGTTTTGCCGGATCGAGATCACGGATTCCAATCCAGTATTTTGTAATCTGATCCGCTTTGTTCCGATATTCGATTTTCAGCCACTTTCCCTCATGAATCGCCCGGAAAATGTCCCTGCAAATCTGATTCATACTATGCTCCGTCCTGTTTTACATGATATCTCTATCATTCATTATGATGTTCGGACAGAACCTTTGTCAAGCAAATCCTCAATTCCCCTTGCTGCTCAAAGGATTACTTCTCGTTTCAAAAAACTGATTGTTATCTATGCGTGCGCGGTTTTTGTCGTTGTACATACTGCTCTGCCGGATTGCGTCATTTTCTTTTTCCTGTTCCGGTGTGTTCTCCTCAAAATGTTTTGATCCTGCGGTAACCGGATCTGCATCCGTTCCTACAAGCATCGCTGATTTATCCGTATAATTTTTTGGTTTCATGACATACCTCCATATTTTTTGTTAGTATGTCCGATTTTTATCCTCTCCACTCCCGTAAGTAAAAGTTTGTAAAACTTTCGTAACCGGTCCATCATCAGATTCTCAAAAAATTCTTTCTTAAATCTTCTTCTAATGGAATATCGTACTCTTTCTCAATTCGTCCGACATCGTTTCCAGATGGCTTTTTACTGTTCTTGCAATGATTTCATCATCTTCCACGATAAAAATGCGATACATCGATTTAGTATCTGCCACGCAACCGCTGCTGTTCGCCTTCTTCTCCTGATACAGAAAAAGATAATCAGCACAGCAATAATCACCAAATAACTTTCCATTGCCTGTCCTCCTGCGTTTCCATCATGAAATCTTATTTCCTGCCTTTGAATACTTTAACGCTTCCTTACAATATACAGACTGATTTACAATCCAAATCAGGCACACTACAAGAGAAGGTAAGAATCCTATGCCCAAAACAAGTGCACAGACGGCAAGCACAATGGACAGAATCGTACAAACCGTGTTTGTGGAGGCGTAAGCTTTAACCTCAAAATCATAATCATCCGGGTGGAGATGCGAAACTGACAGAAGATTTTCTATGCAGGATGAGGCAGAGCAAAAATTGACAGGGAGCAGACAAATGAGCTTGAATATGCCGATGAATCGCAGAAAGAGGAGAACTCAGACAGACAGCCGGTAAGAAATCCTGAGAGGGAGAAGCCGGAGTAGGAGGATAAAGATAAACGTTTAAGTGGTACATGGACTTTAGAACAATATGAAGGACAGTATAGATCCGCTATGTATGCAGCAGTGAAAGCAGCTAATCCAAATTGGAAACCGGGACAAAAATTTGATACAAGTATTCT
>OMCU01001240.1_pt1 | contig 11046 bp, 10 predicted proteins | sample 1645081 | NCBI WGS metagenome assembly OMCU01 (sample SAMEA103958122, study PRJEB25191) | human gut metagenome | biome: human-associated habitat [ENVO:00009003]; feature: intestine environment [ENVO:2100002]; material: feces | place: Germany | collected 2013/2015 | reverse complement strand
CATATCCGACGCACCCTTGTCGACCGAGACCCAGTGCTGATCCATCTTGTCGATAGTGATGAGATATACTTTGTACTTTGCGTTGGCGGCGCTTTCGGTCATGCCCTGCGCCGTGTTGTTGCCCTCGCCGCTTCTGCTGCATGCCGCAAAGGCGGTCAGAATCAGCAGCGCCGACATAATAACTGCGAGTATCTTTTTCATACTGTCCTCCGTTTATTCTCTTTTTTCTCTGCCGCCGCCGAGCTTGAGCCCTTTGGCGGCATTTGTGTTGAGCCGCTTGCCTCCGTGGACGATTCTGTCTATAAGCACGGAGATTATGACGACTATGCCGATGACTATATTGCGAAGCGCGAGAGGCGCGCCTGCGAACTGGAGACCGTTATTGAGCACGCCCCAGATAAACGCACCTATGACGGTGCCGAGGAGCATACCCTGTCCGCCCATGGTGCTGACTCCGCCGATAACGGACGCGGCGACGGCGTTGAGCTCATAGTTAGAGCCCGCGTCCATGCTGCCCATGCCGCTCTGCGCGGTGAGTATCAGGCCGACAACGCCGGCGAGGAAAGAAGAAATGACATAAACTTTCGTCTGCGCCGCGGCGACATTGACTCCGGACAGGCGCGCCGCCTCATAGTTCGAGCCGAGGGCATAGACATGCCTGCCGAGCGCCGTCTTTGAAAGAACGAACGCGAAGAAGGCGAAGAGCACTATCGCTATCCAGATCGGGGTATATATCCCGAGGAAGCGGCCGTAATAGAAGAAATTCTTGAAGGCGTCGGAATATATGCCGTTGGTGTTCATATTGCCGTTGACAATCTGCGCGACACCGCGGGCGATTATCATAGTACCGAGGGTAGCTATAAACGCCGGGAGCTTTGCAACAGAGATAAGAAGTCCGTTTACAAGACCGATTGCAAGGCAACAAATAATAGTTATGAGCACGGTTAAAATCGGGTTCATATTGAATTTTGTCATCAGTGTCGCGCTTATCATGCACGACATTCCCGCGACCGAGCCTATTGAGAGGTCGATTCCGGCAGTTATGAGGACGAACGACTGACCGACGCCGATTATCAATATCGGCGCCACCTGGCGCAGAAGGTTCGTTATATTGGTTGCGGAGAAGAACAGCGGATTTATCAGCGCAAAGACGATTATCATAACTATCAGCGCCGCAAAGACCGAGAGCACCTGTCCCATTCCCCTTGCGGAAAGTATTTTTTTGAACATTCAGCTCACCTCCGTGCGGAACTTTGTTGCAAGCTCCATTATTTTTTCCTGCGTGGCCTCATCGCGGCTGAGTTCGCCCGTGATGCGCCCGGAACACATGACGATTATCCTGTCGCTCATGCCGAGCACCTCGGGCAGCTCAGACGAGACGAACATAACGCCGATGCCGCTCTTTTTGAGCTTGTTCATCAGATTATATATCTCGACCTTGGCGGCGACATCGATGCCGCGCGTCGGCTCATCGAAGATTATTACTTTGGCGTCGCGCATGAGCCATTTGCCGACGACTATCTTCTGCTGGTTGCCGCCCGAAAGATTCTTTACCTCGCTTTTTATTGACGGCGTTTTTATTTTCAGCTCTTTCACGGCGCGATTAGCCATATCCCGCTCGCGCTTTGCGCTGAGCACTCCGACGGGGTTCGAGAGCGTATCGAGATTCGCTATCGCGATATTCTCGCTGACATCGAGCTCGACCAAAAGACCGTCTTTTTTTCTGTCCTCCGGCGCGCAGACTATACCGGCTTTGACGGCGTCGCGCGGACTTTTGAGCTTCACGCTCTTGTCGTAGACGACAACTTCGCCCGCCGTTATTTTATCCGCGCCGAACAGCGCCCTGACGAGTTCCGTGCGCCCCGCGCCGACAAGGCCGGCAAAGCCGAGTATCTCGCCGGAATAGAGATCGAACGAGATATTCTGAACCTCGGAGGTGGATATTCCCTTGACCTCCATGATTTTTTTGCCGCGCTCGGTCTGCTCGTGCGGATATTTTTCGGTTATCTCGCGTCCGACCATGAGGGCGATTATCTCGCCTATAGACAAATCTTTGAAATCGGCGGTCTTTATATATTTTCCGTCGCGCATGACAGTGACCCTGTCGACGATATTTTCGAGTTCTTCAAGGCGGTGAGAGATATAAATTATGCCCTTGCCCATATTTTTGAGCTCGTTTATTATTCTGAAAAGCTCCTGCGTCTCGCGCTCGGTCAGCGCCGAGCTCGGCTCGTCCATGATTATAATATCGGCATTTGTAGAGAGAGCCTTTGCAATCTCGACCATCTGCTGTTTTGACACGGAGAGCTTGCCGACTTCGGTATCGGGTTCTATATTGAGGCTCAGCTCTTTGAGGAGCTTTGACGCGCGGGCGTTCTGCTCTTTGAAATCGACCATGCCGCCCTTTTTGAGCTCCCTGCCGAGAAAGATGTTCTCAGCCACGGTCAGATGGCGGCACATATTGAGCTCCTGATGGATAACGGCAATGCCGAGTTCAGACGCCTGGGCGACGGTAGAATACTCCTGCGTTTTGCCGCGTATCTTCACTTCGCCCTCGTCTTTTTGATATATTCCGCCGATTATTTTCATCAGCGTGGATTTTCCCGCTCCGTTTTCGCCGAGCAGCGCATGCACCTCGCCCGCCCGAAGCTCGAAATCGACTTTGTCGAGTGCAACGACTCCGGGAAAGAACTTCGATATTCCCTTCATCTGCACAAGATATTCTTCCATTTTTCTTCCTCCCGTGCGGATTTGAAATCCGCAAATAAGGTAAAGTCGGTGTTTATTGTTGCCTGTGCGAGCGCAATTATTAAAGCAGGCGCAAAATTTTCACAATAATTAAATTGTCATAAATTGAAAGCAAATATAACGACAAAAATATAGATTATGGCGCTTTATATACTTGTCTGCCGGCAAAAAGAGTGGTATAATAATTATGTCTGTAAAACCAGCCATACTATTTCCGTCTGGAGGTAAAAATATGTCATACGATGTAGCAATTATCGGTGCAGGCGTCAGCGGCGCAATGGTCGCGAGAGAGCTGAGCCGATATAACATCAAGGTCGCATTGGTTGAAAAATGCAGCGACATGGCGATGGGCACAACAAAGGCCAACAGCGCTATTGTCCACGCAGGCTTCGACGCAATGCCCGGCACCCTCAAAGCGAGACTCAACGTTGAGGGCACTGCCGCAATGCCCGGTCTGTGCGAGACGCTCCATGTCCCGTTCAAGCCCATCGGCTCATATGTTGTCGCTTTCTCGAACGAGGAAGTTGAGACTCTTGAAGAGCTCAAGGCAAGAGGCGAAGAGAACGGAGTTCCCGGACTCGAGATTCTCGACAAAGAGGCTATTCACCGCGAAGAGCCGAACCTCAGCGACGAGGCAGTCGCCGCGCTCTACGCTCCGACCGCCGGAATCGTCTGCCCCTACGAGCTGACGATAGCGACAGTTGAGAACGCAGTCATGAACGGTGTTGAGTTCTTCCGCAATTTTGATGTTACGGCTATTGAAAAGAACGCACAGGGAAATTTTGTCCTCAAGTCCGACGCAGGCGAGATCGAAGCCGAATATGTCGTCAACGCCGCCGGCGTTTTCTGCGACAAGGTAGCTTCTCTCATCGGCGATGATTCAATAACCATTATTCCCCGTAAGGGCGAATATATGCTCATGGACAGAGCAGTCGGCGACAAGGTAAAGCACACGATATTCCAGTGTCCCTCAAAGATGGGCAAGGGTGTTCTTGTCACACCGACCGTTGACGGCAACCTGCTCGTCGGTCCGAGCGCAGTCGACATAGACGAAAAGGACGACTGCTCGACCACCACAGACGGCACAAACGGCGTTTTCAAGACCGCTCTGAGATCAGTCCCGTCGCTCTCGACCCGCGACGTCATCACTTCGTTTGCAGGCATCCGCGCCCACAGCACCGGCGACGATTTCATCATCGCCCCCAGCGAGAAGGACGCAAAGTTCATAAATGTCGCCGGCATCGAGTCGCCCGGTCTTTCCTCCGCTCCCGCTATCGGTCTTTATGTCTGCGACATGATCCTGCAGGACAAGAGCGAAGTCAGCGAGAAGGCGGACTTCATCCCCGGCAGACCCGCTCCCGTGCGTTTCCGCCACATGAGCGCGGAAGAGCGCAAAGCACTTGTTGAAAAGAACAGCGCATACGGCAGAGTTATCTGCCGCTGCGAGACTATAACCGAGGGCGAGATCCTCGACGCTATCCACGCGCCCGCAGGCGCTATAGACGTTGACGGCGTAAAGCGCCGCACGAGAGCCGGAATGGGTCGCTGCCAGGGCGGCTTCTGCGGTTCAAAGGTAGTCGAGATACTTGCAAGAGAGCTTGGTCAGGAGCTTGATGAAATCACAAAATGCGGCGGAGAGTCAAAGATCCTCTTCGGCAGGACTAAGTGATTTGCGAACTTTCGCAGCATGAAAGGATGAATACTAATGCTTAAATATGATCTTGCCGTTATCGGCGGAGGCCCCGCAGGCATGGCTGCTGCGCTCAAGGCGCGCGAAAGCGGCGTTGAAAAGATAATCATACTCGAGCGCGCAGAGACTCTCGGCGGTATCCTTGAGCAGTGCATACATACCGGCTTCGGTCTGCACTACTTCGGCGAGGAGCTTTCGGGTCCCGAATACGCCGCGCGTTTCATCGAGCTTGTTGAGGACACCGACATTGTCGTAAAGACAGACACGATGGTGCTCTCCATTTCCGACGACAACGTTGTCACCGCAGTCAACAAAGAGGACGGTCTTATTGAGATCGACGCTACCGCAGTCATTCTTGCAATGGGCTGCCGTGAGCGTCCGAGAGGCGCGCTCAACATAGCGGGCACCCGCTGCGCCGGCGTTCTCTCCGCAGGTACTGCGCAGAAATATGTCAACATTGACGGCTATATGCCCGGCAAGGAAGTCGTTATCCTCGGCTCGGGTGATATCGGTCTTATCATGGCGCGCCGCATGACCCTTGAGGGTGCGCACGTCAAGATGGTCTGCGAGCTCATGCCCTATTCGAGCGGACTGACGAGAAACATCGTCCAGTGCCTCAACGACTTCGACATCCCGCTCAAATTGAGCACCACGGTTATCGACATTCACGGCAAGGAGCGCCTTGAGGGCGTCACCATTGCAAAGGTCGACGAGAACCGCCGCCCGATACCCGGCACAGAGGAATATGTCCCCTGCGACACGCTCATGCTTTCCGTCGGTCTTATCCCCGAGAACGAGCTGAGCAAAAACATGGGTATCGAATTTGACCGCGTCACCGGCGGCCCGATAGTCGACGAATACAGAGAGACCACCCACCCCGGCGTTTTCGCCTGCGGCAACGTGCTGCACGTTCACGATCTTGTTGACTTCGTTACCCTTGAGAGCCAGACGGCCGGCGAGGGCGCAGCAAGATACATAAAGAACGGCGGAAACAAAGAGAAGAAATACGTCAAAACCAGAGGCATCAACGGCGTGCGCTACATCGTACCGCAGAAGATAGCCCTCGGCGAGGACGAGGATGTCAAGCTCTTCTTCAGAGTCGGCGACGTTCACAAGAATGCCAAGGTCGTTGTCACCTACAACGGCGAGACGCTCATCAGCAAGAAGCGCCCGAGACTCGCTCCCGGTGAGATGGAGAACGTCATCATCAAGAGCGACATGCTCAAGAACTTTGATGAGAACGGCATAATCGAAATTCAGGTGGAGGAATAATCATGGTAAAAGATATTATTTGTGTCGCCTGCCCCATGGGCTGCCAGATCTCCGTTGAGCTCAACGACGACGGAGAGATCCTCAGCGTTACCGGCAACACCTGCAAGCGCGGCGACGCCTATGCGAGAACCGAATGCACCCACCCCGAGAGAAGCCTGACAACTACTGTCAAGGTCAGCGGCGGCGTTCACCCCGTTGTTCCCGTCAAGTCCGCAAAGGCTGTTCCGAAGGACAAGGTCAAGGACTGCGTCAAGGAGATAGCAAAGCTTGAGATCAAGGCTCCGGTCAAGATCGGCGATGTTGTCTGCGCGAACATACTCGGCACCGGCGTTGATATCGTTGCGACGAACATCTGCCCCGAGGCGTAAAAGGCATAAAAAATAAATCGAGCATCCGCAGAACGAAAATTTCTGCGGATGCTTTTTTGCGGATGTTTTTAAAATTATATGCTGTCAGCTCTTGAAATAGCTTTCAAGGACATCGGACGGATGCTGCCCTCCCGCGAGCTTTTCGAGCACAGCATCGGAATAAATATAAGACCTTTTCGCCGACTTTTCAGAATCGAGGGCAATTTCATTGCCGCTGATTTCAAAATAATATTTATCCCTGCCGTTGTCGTCGCTGAGAACAAGACGGTTGTCCTTTTCTTCGTAAGTGCCGGTCGAGCAGTCGCTCATGCCGCTCCTGTACATGGAATAACTGCCGTCTGCGGGCGACAGGACGATTTCGACATAATCTTTTTGACCGTCGTGCTCGTTCTTGCCGATGTAAGTTATAACATCGGTACGGATAGACTTGGGCGTGAAAAGAGCTTTGCTTTTTAAGCACTTATCAGCCTTTTCGGAATCCGCAGAATAGCAGAACTCCCGCACGGAATCGGACTTTTTGGCGAGAAATTCGAGACCGTCTTTTTGTTTTTTGAATGTAAATTTGCTCTGCGAGCCGGAATTTTTCACGGTAAGTATCAGATAATCGTCATTTTCTTCATAAGTGCCGCTCAGAGCGGCGGAGAACCGATACGACTGCATGAAATTGAAGGTCTTATCCTTTCTGTTTAGCACAAGACCCGCATAGTCGTTATCCGACTTGCAGCCGAAGGACGCCACGCCGTTTTCGTCGACGGAGGCTCTGACTATATCCGCAGAGCCGTCCGCGCTGTTTCCGGGGAAAAAGTGCGCCAATAGCGCCGCGCAAACGGCAACAACGCCTATACAGATAATACGTTTGACCGAGCTTTTCATACTGCATCTCCTCTCATGTTAAAATAAAAAATACCGCAGAGAGCCTGCGGTACTTTAAATTACTCATCGAACAAATCGAGTATCATCTCTTTCGGGCGCGCTCCGACGGCGCGGTTGACCAGCTCGCCGTCCTCAAACACGAGCAGAGTGGGTATACTCATAACATCGAACTTTGACGCGAGTTCCGGCTCCTCATCGACATTGACCTTGCCGACCTTTTTGTCGGGATTCTCGGCGGCTATCTCGTCAACTATCGGCGAGACCATGCGGCACGGACCGCACCACGACGCCCAAAAATCGAGCAGGACGGGTTTATCGCTCTGAAGCACTTCTTTATCAAAATTATCTTTTGTAACAGTTATAACTGACATTTCATATTCTTCCTTTCTCTTCACTTCGCCGGATATCCTCCGGCATTATTTAGAATAACAGATTTTCAAAAAATATTCAAGCAAAGTGATGATTCGTTCACACAAGTTTAAAATATTGGGTGTACTATATAGCCTGTGAAAGGTCGATCAATTGACTTTCAATGTGTATTCTGTTAATATCAGTATATAATAAGATCATCTTACGGGAGGTCATAAAATGAGAAATGTTGTAAGGATAAACGACGGCTGGCTCTTCACGCTCGACGGGAAGACCGAGACCGTCAATCTGCCGCACACATGGAACGCCTTTGACGGTCAGGACGGCACAAACGGATATCTTCGCACAAAGGCGACATATTCCAAAGAGCTGCCGAAATCGGACAAGAAAACATTCCTCGAATGCCGAGGAGTCAACTCAAAGGCGGAAGTCAGAGTCAACAACGAGCTTATCGCAGTCCACGAGGGCGGATATTCCGCATTCAGAGTCGATATCTCCGACTACATCAGATACGGCTGCCGCGTTGACATAACTGCCGACAACTCGCCGAACGAGTCCGTCTACCCGACGATGGCGGATTTCACATTCTACGGCGGCGTTTATCGCGATGTCAATCTTATCGAAGTCCCGGACTGCAGATTCACCATGAACGACTATGGCTCGGACGGAATATACATCACCCCGCGCCGCGTCGGCGAGGACGGCTGGGAGCTGAGCATAAAGGCGCTTATTGACAACGCCGACTGCTCGCACAAGGCTCGCTTCACGCTCATCGACGCCGACGGCAACGAGAAGGCTTCGGCAATAGCGGATCTTCGCCCGATAATCAGCGCGAAGCTGCCCGTTGAAGACCCGGTGCTCTGGAACGGCAGGAAGAATCCGTATCTCTACACCGTCAGATGCGAGATTTTTGACAGCACAACACAAGAAGTCACGGACAACATCGATATCAGAACCGGACTCAGAGAATATCATATCGACAGCCACAAGGGCTTCTTCTTAAACGGCGAGCACATCAAGCTCCAGGGTGTCTCCCGCCACCAGGACAGAGAGAACATGGGCAATGCCATAACCGAGAAGCAGCACGCGGAGGATGTCAAGATAATCCTCGATGTCGGCGCGAATTCGGTGCGCCTCGCTCACTATCAGCAGAACAGCTATTTCTATGATCTCTGCGACGAGAGCGGACTGCTCGTCTGGGCTGAAGTGCCGGTTATCTCCCGTTTCAGCCCCAAGCGCAATGAAAACGCGGAGCAGCAGCTCGTTGAGCTCATCAAGCAGAACTACAACCACCCGTCGATATTCTGCTGGGGCATCGAGAACGAAATCACAATAGCCGGAAGCGCAAGCAAGAAGCTTATAACATTCCTCAAGCATATGCACAAGGTCGCAAGACACCTTGACCCGACGAGATACACGACATGCGCCCAGCTGACCATGTGCCCGGTGAATTCACCGCTCAACCACATCACCGATATCATCGGCTACAACCACTACTACGGCTGGTACATGGGCTCGTGCGACGAGATAAACAACTGGCTCGACGAGTGGCACAGAGAGAACCCCGAGGGCAAGCTCTGCCTTTCGGAATACGGCGCGGAAGGCATCACGAAATACCACTCCGACTCCCCTGTTCAGGGCGACTACAGCGAGGACTATCAGGCTATCTACCATGAGCACTATATCAAATCGATAAACGAGCGCGACTGGCTCTGGGGCTCATATGTCTGGAACATGTTCGACTTCGGCTCCGCATCGAGAAACGAGGGCGGCGTCAGAGGCAGAAACAACAAGGGTCTTGTGACATTCGACCGCAAGACGAAGAAAGACGCGTTCTGGCTCTACAAGGCATACTGGAGCGACAAGAAGTTCGTTCACATCACCGGCGAAAGATACGTCAACAGACCCGCCGGAAAAAGCACGATAAAAGTCTACTCCAACTGCCCCGAAGTAACGCTCGAAGTAAACGGCAAGACCTACACGAAGAAAGCGGACAGAGTGTTCGTCTTCGACGATGTTGAGCTTAAACTCGGCGAAAATGTTATCAAGGCGCGCGGCGGCAAGGTTCGCCCGTCGCACACGATAACTGTAAACGGCATTGAAAAAGCCACTGACGAATACAAAATGCCCGCAGAATACTCCTCATTCGTGCGCAACTGGTTCGTTGCGGCGGACGGCGAGGGCGACCCGAACAAGCTCTCGGTTGAGGACAGCATGGGTGAAGTTCTCAGCAACGGCGAGGTCAACAAGATAATCAAGAACGCCGCCGGAGACTTTGCGGCAAAGGCTGTTTCAAGTCCCCTGCTCAAGCCCATCTACCCGGTGAAGGTCAAGACTATGATCAAGCTTGCCGGAAAACTCGGCGTCGATGAAAAGATGCTCTCGCTCGCGGGCGGATTCCTGCAGACAATAGATAAGAACTGATAAGGCGCAAAAATACCGCTGAAGATAAAACTTCAGCGGTATTTTTATTTTGTTCAGTTATATTGGTCGGTGTCCTCGTTGAGGTCCTCGTCGTCGGGATCGTCGGGGTCAATCGACTTTGAGGCTTCGTCATCAGGATTGTCAGAATTCGGCTTTCCCTTTTTCGAGACGCCGAATGCAGTTCCGCAGCAGAGTCCGATGCTTATACCGAGGCACATCCACATAGGGATATTATCCATTGCCACACCCATCATAAGCCCGATTGCAAGACCCAGCGCAAGGCCTATACCGACGCTGCCTCCGCTTTTGCCGTCAAATGCTTTCTTGTTTTTGCTCTCTTTCATCAGACGGTCGCCGCCTCTTTTGCCGGAGCTTTTTCGGCTTTCTTCACGGGGAAAATGTTGGTGAAGTTGAGCAGGAAGAGCAGGACATATGCCGCCTGCATCGGGATGTTCTCAATAATCGCGCTCTTGCCGACAGTCAGCAGGAGAACGAGCATAGTGAGAAGTATCGCGCAGAAAACTATAAGACCGACCAGGAAGCGACCCTTGAGTTCTCTCGCTTTATTTATAAGCAGGAGCACCATGGGAGCGGCGCAGCAGAACGCGAACAGGAGCGCGCCCGTCCAATGCGCCATGCAGCGCGGAGAATCGAGATGCATCTCCTCACCCATCGACGGGCAGTTTATAGTAACATAAATTGCGGCGCTGCCGATCGAGCCGAGAATAACGCCCGCTCGGCTGTGGTAGCCGAATTTACGATAGGCATAGAGCGTGTTGGTGAACACGGTTGCCGACGCGATAACGCCCCAGCCTCTGAAATGCCACGGGAAGTCGAGACCTATCATGCTCGCAGTTATGAACTTCACCTTTTCAATGAAAGGCTGATCGCCGAAGAAGCCATACCATGTGACATAGACGCAGCCGAAAATAACGCCGAAGAGGCAGAATATTTTCAGCGCCTTGCCGGGCTCCTTGCCGTAGAGCAGGACTTTTATGTAGACGATGAACATTGCAAGGCAGATGCACGAGACTATGACCCATACGGGATAGAGCCACTCATGACCCATCATACCGCTGATGTTGGCATGGGTGATGCCGTCAACGGTACGTTCCTCTACCGTTGCGTAGTTGACGAGCACGATCTTGCGCATGAACGCTATCATCCACACCGCATAGGCGGCGATAATGGCAATCCACATTGCGGCATACGCCTTAAAGCTCGGCTGTTTTTTCACTTTTGACATTGTTACACCCCTTGTTACCCTGCAACACCTAAAACTTTACAAGCATTGCGTCGTCT
>OMCU01001235.1_pt1 | contig 11095 bp, 10 predicted proteins | sample 1645081 | NCBI WGS metagenome assembly OMCU01 (sample SAMEA103958122, study PRJEB25191) | human gut metagenome | biome: human-associated habitat [ENVO:00009003]; feature: intestine environment [ENVO:2100002]; material: feces | place: Germany | collected 2013/2015 | reverse complement strand
ATTATAATAGAGGGAGCGTCTGCGTTTCTGGCAGGCGCTCCCTTTTTTGTTTATGACAGAATTATGAATCTTTATAAACTTTTTCGAGAAGCTATTGACAGGGAAAAAATTTTGGCTATAATGGTCTTAGCACTCAGGAAGATGGAGTGCTAAAGAAACAAAAGCCAAGAAGGAGGCAGGCGCTATGACGATGGATGCACGCAAGCAGCGAGTCTTGCAGGCGATCGTGGCGCTGTATGGCCTCGAGGGCGAGCCTGTGGGCAGCAGTGTGCTGGCAAACTATTTTGATATGGCCGTGTCCAGCGCCACGCTGCGCAACGAAATGGCGGCGCTGACCAAGCTGGGTCTGCTGGAGCAGCCCCACACCAGCGCGGGCCGCGTGCCCAGCGCCAAGGGCTACCGGTATTATCTGGACAACCTGCTGACCGATGATCAGCCGCTGGACCGCGTTACCCGCGCCCGGGTGGATGCGGTGTTCGCCAGCCTTGACCACGAGCCGGAAAAGCTGGCACAGGGCGCTGCCAAGGCGCTGGCCGCCATCAGCGGCTGCACCGCCGCCGTCAGCACCCCCTGCGCCGAGGATCTGTGCATCGCCCATTACGAGGTGGTGCAGGTGGGCCGCAGCGCAGCCGCTGTGCTGGCTGTGACCACCGCCGGTTACGTCCGCACCCGGGTGGCGCGGGTACGCACCGGGCTTTCCCGGGAAAATGCAGCCGCCCTTGCGGCGCTGCTCAACCGCAACCTTACCTTTGTGGCACCGGTGGATCTTTCCACCCGGATGCTCAGCGAGCTGTGCAGCCAGATCGCACCGGAGCTTGTGCCGGTGGTCAGCGCCGCAGCCGCAATTCTGCAGGACAGCGTAAAGCCCCATGTATTTCTGGGCGGCGAGCAGTACCTGCTGGACTGGCCGCAGCTGGACGGCCGGGTGGGTGATATCCTTACCCTGCTGAACGACGAGGAACAGGCCGCAAGCCTGATCGCACCCCCGGAAAACCGCAGCGAAAGCGTGCTGCTGGGCGAGGATCTGGAACCGCAGATCCCCGGGCTGTGCATCGTGAGCGACCGGTATCTGGTAGGCGGCGGGCTGTGGGGCTCCATTGCCCTGATCGGCCCCACCCGGATGCCCTTCCAGAAGCTGATGCCCCTGCTGCACGAGTTTGCAGACCAGCTTGGCGAGGGCATGAGCGGCAAACGAAAAGACACCCCGCAGGCTGCCGTACCACGGCGGACTGTGATCTATAAGGAGGATCTGGAATGAGCGAAGAAGCAAAGAACACGGTGCCCGAGAACGAGCAGCCGGAGACTGCCCCCGAGGAAAAGACCGCTGCCGCAGCGCCCGAACAGGCTGCTGCCGAGGCTGCCGCGACCGAAGAGGACAAGAAGAAGGATGGCGGCTGGTTCAACAAGAAGGCCCGGGAGATGGAAGCCGTTAAGGCTAAGCTGGATGCAGCGGAAAAGAACGCTGCACAGGCCAAGGATCAGCTGCTGCGCATGGCTGCCGAGTACGACAACTACCGCAAGCGCTCCACCCGCGAGGCCGACCAGAAGTTTGGCGACGGTGTTTCCCACGCAGTGGAAAAGATCATCCCCATTCTGGATACGCTGGATATGGCTGCCAACGCCCCCACCACCGATGAGAACTACAAGAAGGGCGTGGTCATGACGCTGGATAAGGCGGCAAAGGCACTGGAAGCCCTCCATGTGGAGGAGATCGAGGTGCTGGGCAAGCCCTTTGACCCCAACTTTATGAATGCTGTGCAGCAGATCCCCGCCCCGGACGGGCAGGAGAGCGGCACGGTGGTCACCGTTTTCCAGAAGGGTTACAAGCTGGGTGACAAGATCATCCGCCATGCAACCGTTGTGGTGGCCGAATAAATAAGCCGAACCTCCCGCAAGGGAGTTTGCAATAACATCCGCTTGACATCATCATAAGCATCATATAAACAAGATTTGTTCTTTCGAGAGGAGACTTCATTATGAGTAAGATTATTGGTATCGACCTTGGTACTACCAACAGCTGCGTGGCTGTTATGGAGGGCGGCGAGCCTGTTGTCATCGCCAACTCTGAGGGCGCCCGCACCACCCCGTCCGTTGTCGGCTTCACCAAGACCGGCGACCGTCTGGTAGGTCAGGTTGCAAAGCGTCAGGCTATCACCAACCCCGACAACACCGTTTCTTCCATCAAGCGTCAGATGGGCACCGACCACAAGGTGACCCTGAACGGCAAGGAGTACACTCCCCAGCAGGTCAGCGCTATGATCCTGCAGAAGCTGAAGGCTGACGCCGAGGCTTATCTGGGCGAGACCGTCACCGAGGCTGTCATCACTGTGCCTGCCTACTTCAACGACAGCCAGCGTCAGGCTACCAAGGACGCCGGCACCATCGCCGGCCTGAACGTCAAGCGTATCATCAACGAGCCGACCGCCGCTTCTCTGGCCTACGGCATCGATAAGGAAGATGACCAGAAGATCATGGTCTACGATCTGGGCGGCGGCACCTTCGATGTGTCCATCATCGAGATGGGCGACGGCGTTACCGAGGTTCTGGCCACCAACGGTGATACCCATCTGGGCGGCGATGATTTCGACCAGCGCATCATTGATTGGATGGCAGACGCCTTCCAGACCGAGAACGGCATCGACCTGCGCAAGGACAAGATGGCTGCACAGCGCTTGAAGGAAGCTGCCGAGAAGGCTAAGATCGAGCTGTCCAGCGCAATGAGCAGCCAGATCAACCTGCCCTTCATCACCGCCGATGCTACCGGCCCCAAGCACCTGGATATGACCCTGACCCGCGCAAAGTTCAACGAACTGACCGCTGATCTGGTCGACCGCACCATGACCCCCGTGCGCAAGGCTCTGCAGGATGCAGGTCTGCGTGCTTCCGACCTGAAGAAGGTGCTGATGGTCGGTGGTTCCACCCGTATCCCCGCTGTCTACGACGCCGTGAAGAAGGAACTGAACTGCGAGCCCTTCAAGGGCATCAACCCCGATGAGTGCGTGGCTGTCGGTGCTGCTATTCAGGGCGGCGTTCTGAACGGCGAGAAGAAGGGTCTGCTGCTGCTGGATGTCACCCCGCTGAGCCTCGGCATTGAGACTTTGGGCGGCGTGTGCACCAAGATCATCGACCGCAACACCACCATCCCCACCCACAAGAGTCAGGTGTTCTCCACCGCAGCCGACAACCAGCCCTCTGTTGAGGTCAACGTGCTGCAGGGCGAGCGTGAGTTTGCCCGCGACAACAAGAGCCTGGGTGTGTTCCATCTGGACGGCATTGCTCCGGCTCCCCGTGGCGTGCCTCAGATCGAAGTTACCTTCGATATCGATGCCAACGGCATCGTGAAGGTCAGCGCCAAGGATCTGGGTACCGGCAAGGAGCAGAACATCACCATCACCGCTTCCACCAATATGTCCAAGGAGGACATCGACAAGGCTGTGAAGGAAGCTGAGCAGTTTGCTGCCGACGATAAGAAGAAGCGTGAAGAGGTCGATATCCGCAATGGTGCCGACCAGATGGTGTTCCAGACCGAGAAGATGCTGAAGGAGAACGGCGACAAGCTGCCCGCAGACGTGAAGAGCGATGCCGAGGCAAAGCTTGCTGACCTGAAGACCGCTGTCCAGTCCGGTAACGTGGACGACATCAAGGCAAAGCAGGAAGCCCTGAGCCAGGTGTTCGAGAAGATGTATCAGGCAGCCGCTGCCGCACAGCAGGCCGCCGGTGCACAGCCCGGTGCTGACGCAGGCGCAACCAACGAAAAGCCCAACGATGACGGCGTTGTGGATGCCGACTTCAAGGAAGTCTAAGTTTGACACAAAGCGCTGTGTCCGGCCAAACCGGCGGGCACACGCGCAATAGAGCAAAAGCCGCTCCGGTTTAGGCCGGAGCGGCTCTTGCTGGTTTATAAGTAAAAGAGTTCTCGCTGCCGCAAAAGCCTTCCCCCGGACGGGGGAAGGTGGCATGACGCGAAGCGGCATGACGGATGAGGGCGCAGACAACAGCTGCGAAAGACCGAAGCGGGAGCTTTTGAACAGGAGGAACCGACCGGGGCGTTACCCGGAGAGGGCGTTCCCGGAGAGGTGAGTGGATATGGCACAGGAAAAGCGTGATTATTACGAAGTGCTGGGGGTATCCAAGGGCGCAAGCGATGCCGAGATCAAAAAGGCATACCGCAAGCTTGCCATGAAGTACCACCCGGACTATAACCCCGGCGATAAGGACGCCGAGGCAAAGTTCAAGGAGATCAACGAGGCAAACGAGGTGCTTTCGGACCCGAAGAAGCGCCAGCTGTACGACCAGTACGGCTTTGCCGGTGTTGACCCCACTTATGCAGCACAGAACGGCGGCGGCCCCGGCGGCTTTGGCGGTTTTGGCGGCGACGGTGTGGACTTGGGCGACATTTTTGGCGATATCTTCGGCGGTGGCTTTGGCGGCTTCGGCGGCTCGTCCCGTCAGGCAAACCCCAACGCCCCCCGCAAGGGTCAGGACATCCGGGTGCGCATCACCCTGAGCTTTGACGAGGCGGTGCATGGCTGCAAGAAGAACATCACCATCACCCGCCAGCAGGAGTGTACTGAGTGCCACGGCTCCGGCTGTGCCGCCGGTACCAGCCCCGAGACCTGCCCGGACTGCGGCGGACGCGGCTTTGTCATCCGCCAGCAGCGCACCCCCTTTGGCGTGATGCAGACCCAGCAGCCCTGCTCCCGCTGCGGCGGCAAGGGCAAGCTGGTCAAGAACCCCTGCAAGAGCTGCCACGGCAGCGGCAAGACCGCAGCAAAGAAGACGCTGGAGGTGTCCATCCCCATGGGCATCGACGACGACCAGAGCTTTGCACTGCGCGGCATGGGCGATGCCGGTACCAACGGCGGTCCCGCCGGTGACGTCATCGTCATGGTCACCGTGCGCCCCAGCGAGGTGTTCCAGCGCGACGGCTACGATGTGTGGGTCACCGTGCCCATCACTTACAGTCAGGCGGTGCTGGGCGACAGCGTCACCGTGCCCTCCATTGACGGCAAGGTGGAGTACACCGTGCCCGAGGGCACCCAGAGCGGCACCACCTTCCGCCTGCGCGGCAAGGGTATCCAGTACCTGAACGGCCGCGGCCGCGGCGATATGTACGTCAAGTGCGAGGTGGAGATCCCCAAAAAGCTGAACAAGGCGCAGCGCGATGCCCTGAAGAAATTTGAGGGCACTTTGAAGGAAGAAAACTACGAAAAGCGTAAGGGCTTCTTCAAAAAGCTGAAGGATATGTTCAACGCATAAAAACCAAACGGCGGCGCGTTCCATCGGAGCGTGCCGCCGTTTTTTGCGTGTGAACCCTACAAAAACAGCGGAGGCGCTGCCCTTTCGGGCAGCGCCTCCGCCTGCTTTGTTCTTTGGTGTACTCCGAGCCGGTCTTATGAGATAAGATGGATCAGAGCAGGATGACTGCTGCGTTGATGACCAGACCGACACCAGAAGCGGTTGAAGTGACGAACCATGCAGCGCAGGCGAGGTCGCGGATGGTGTTGGCAGTGCTCTTCTCCATATCAGTAGCCAGAGCATCCAGACCCTTCTCCATCCAAGTGTTGGGGTTCTTACGGCGGTAGTCGCGGACAGCGGTCACGCCTTTGAACCAGCCGTACGGAGGAATCAGCCAGCACAGCAGAGCCTCAGACATGGTAGCATTGGCGCCGCCTTCGGTGTAGGTCATTTCCTCAGTGGACAGTACATTGTAGTACGCGGGCATCATCATTTTTTCCATAATAACACTCCTTTTGAAACAAAGCTATCCAAAACGGTGCATCCCAAAACGCACCGTTTTATCTGATTAAAAAGGTCAGCGCACAATCAGCAGAATGGCGCTCAGGGGAGCCAGCGCCACCACCATGGTGGTGGAAACGGCATCCCGCACAAAGTTGCCGGCGGATTTGCCCATATCGGCGGCAAGGGCATCGGTGGCGCGGCCCATCACGGTAAAGAAGTTGCCGTCCTTGTTGCCGTCCTGCTGCAACCATGTGCGTGCCTGCTTGATGCCCCAGATGTAGCTGGAGACCAGCACCACAGCACCTACGACCGTTGCGGCAGTAGTGGCGAGACTGGCAGCATCATCCACTGCGCCGCCGCCGGTGGTATAGGTCATTTCTTCGTTGGAAAGTACCGCATAATCTGCGGGATAATTCATCTTTTTCATCATCAATACTCCTTTGTCAAAGGGAAATGCCGCATTGCATCCCGATCCCCCGGCGTCTATACCCAAAGGCTGATAGAGCATTGTTCTCTATATGGTCATTCTACAACAGTGGTCGGATTTTATCAAGGGGTTTTGGCACATCTGTGCAAAAACTGGCGGGACGCATGAAATTGCGGCTATAAATTTGTGAAAATAGACTGCAATAATTTAGGCTTTTGGCTGTTTAACCCTGTACTCCGGCGCGGTAGAGGTAGGGGTCGCTCTTGAAGCTGTCAAAGTTGTACAGCACAAGGATCTGGTCGTAGCCGTTGTCGGCGATCAGCTTGTCCAAGCCGTAGTTGTAGTTGCGGAAGTCCACCACATCGATGTCGGCGTAGTTGGCGGTCAGGTAGGGTACAAAGCAGTTGGCGTAGCTGTCCTTGATGACAAGGATGCGCCCACTGCCGTTGCCCTGCACCCGGCTTAAACCGTTGTTGCCGTGCAGGAACATGGCGTATTTATCATAAACGGAGAGCTTATCTGTGTCGTACAGGCCGGTGGTCTGCCCCTCGGTGGGCTGACCTGCCGCCGTCACGTTCCATACCGTCAGGGTGTTGGCAAGGTCGTAGTAGGTGATCATGTCCGGCACGGCGTTCCATGTGCGCGCCTTGGCGTAGTGGGTGCCGTAAAAGCCGTCGGCAGTCAGCGCAGTGTGGGCGGCGGTGTCAAAGGGGGTAAGGCCAAGGGTCTGGCACAGCTGGCTGTAAGCGTAGTAGGCACCAAGGCTCGTCCAGTGGTGGTCGGTGCGGTAATAAATATACTCGCTCTTGTGGGCGGTAAGGGTGGGGCGCACGTCCACAAAGCTGCCGCCGGCCGCCTGCACCGCAGCGGAAAGCTGGTCAAGGTAGCCGTCCTCGTCCAGCAGAGGGGCGTTTGCGGGCACGTTCTCTTTATAGATATCGCTGGCAGCGGGTGCCACCAGTACATTCACCTTGCCCGGGTAGCGCTGGCACAGGCTGGTGAGCGCTGCGGTGTTTTTGGGCAGGGTGCGCTCCTCGCTGGAAAGCAGCCCGTAAGTGCGGGGGAACATCATGTGCTCCTTGCCCAGCAGGATGCCGCCGTTCTGCTGCTTTTGCAGCAGGGTGGTCTCCACCACGCTCTGCAGGCTGATCCACTGGTCGCGCCCCGCCACCTGATCCTTGACGTATTTGGTGTAGGCGGTAAAGTAGCTGTTCAGCCCCTTGGCGGTGAACTGGGTCAGCGCCGGGCGCTGGCTCAGGGTAGTGTTCTCCAGCTCGCTGTAACTGCGGTCCGGGGTGACCATATCCAGCGCGAACAGCCCGATGAAAAACAGGATGAACACCACCAGCACCGGATAGTGCAAAAGGGAGGAGGTCTTTTTCTCGTGTTTGGACATCTTCCCGCCTCCTTAAAAGTTAAAGTACAGGAACGGGCTGTTGGTGCTGCCCACCACATAGGCGGTGGAGACCACCAGCAGCGTCAGGATGGCGGCGCAGCGGGTGACCACGTTCTTGCGCAGCACATCCCACAGCTTTTCGATCAGCGGGGTGCAGCACACCACGCTTACCGCCAGCAGCACGCCGTAATTCCGCAGGAAATACAGCGGCGACACCCCGCCGGAGGGGATAAAGAGCTTCTGGAACAGCAGCCCGAAGGACACGCCAGTGTCGTTGCCCACGAACATCGCCCAGCCCACCACCACGAGGAACAGGGTGTAGAAATGCGGCCATACCCTGCCTTTTTTCAGGTAGGGCAGCAAAAACAGCTTTTCAGCCGCCAGCAGCACAAAGTAGTAAAGACCCCAGCAGATAAAGTTCCAGTTCGCGCCGTGCCAGATGCCGGTGAGCAGCTCCACGATGAACAGGTTCAGGATCTGCCGCTTGAGCCCCTTGCGGTTGCCGCCCAGCGGGATATACACATACTCCCGGAACCAGCCGGACAGGGTCATGTGCCAGCGCCGCCAGAACTCAGTGATGGAAGCGGAGATATAGGGATAGTTGAAGTTTGCGGGGAAGTCGAAGCCCAGCATCTTGCCCATGCCGATGCCCATGAGGGAGTAGCCGGAGAAATCGAAGTACAGCTGTAAGCTGTATGCGATGATGCCCAGCCACACCAGCGGGGTGGAAGCGTTTGCCAGACCCACAAAGGTGGTGGAGGGGCTGTCGGCTACCCCGATAATGTCTGTCCACAGCGCGCCCACGGCGTCCGCCAGCAGCACCTTTTTGGCAAGACCGAAGGTGAACAGGGTCATGCCCTCTTCAATCTGCTTTAAATTATAGCGGTGCTTGTAGACGTGCAGCTGGTCGGAGACGTCCCGGTACTTGACGATGGGCCCCGCGATGAGCTGCGGGAACATGACCACATAAGCGCCGAAATCGACGATGTTGCGCTCGGCTTTTACATCCCGGCGGTAGACGTCGATGGAGTAGGAAAGGGTCTGGAAGGTGTAGAAGCTGATGCCCAGCGGCAGGGTGCCGATGCCTTGAATTTCGGCAAAAGCGGTGCCCAGCAGGGCGTTGGCGCTGCGCAGCACAAAGTTTGCGTACTTGAAGTAGAACAGCATCCCTAAGCTGCCAATGAGCGCCACCAGCAGAAAGAAGCGGCGCAGCGCGGGCTTTGCATCAAAATGTTCGATGGCAAGGCCGCTGAGATAGTTGATGAGGATAAGCGCCACCATGACCGGGAAAAAGCGCACCTCGCCCCAGCAGTAGAACACCAGACTGCACAAAAACAGCACGGTGTTTTTCAGTTTTGCGGGGGCAAGATAGTACAGCGCCAGCGTGATGGGCAGAAAACGAAACAGGAAGATGATGGTGCTGAAAACCAAGGGGTCAGCCTCCTTTTTTACACGGAATTACAGACTCAGCCTTCCCCCGGCCGGGGGAAGGTGGCATGACGGATGCGGGCGCAGCTTCAGCAGAAATCCCCCTCATCAGGGGCTTTCTACTGAAAAAAGCCGATGCCGCAGATGGCACCGGCTCAGAAGATCAGATTCAGCTGTTCAGGGCGCTGTCCACAGCACTGTTCAGGTCTGCGGTGCACTCGTTGGAGGCGATCACCATGACCACTCGGTCGCCCTTGGAGGAGATGATGGCGTTTTCCACGTTGCTCTGTGCCTGTGCAAACTCGGCGTAGTTGCCGTAGAAGGCCACCTGATCCTGCTTGTAGCTCTCCAGCGCAGTCACCACGTCCTGTGCCTTGCCGGAAGCGGCTTCCACCACCAGCACAAGGCCGGCATCGCCGTTGTCGTTGCTCTTCACGCCCTTGTAGGCGGCTACGTCCTCCGCCTTCAGGCCGAAGTCGTACTCGATGTTCATGGCAGAGATCTCGAACTGGTTGGAGATGGGGTTGGCAGCCAGCAGGGTCTCCACGGCGCTGTCCAGATCGGCGGTGCCGTTTTCAGAGGTATCCGCCGCCGGAGAAGCTGCATCGGAGACCGGTGCAGAGGCGGAGGCGCTGGACACGGAGGACGGCGCGGAGGAAGCGCTGCCGCCGCAGCCGGTCAGGGCAACAGCCAGCACGGCGCTGACGGCGATCACAGAGAGTTTTGTGCGGTTTATCATAAAATATTCCTTCTTTTGTTGAATTCATTTGTCACAGCCCGGGGCGGTATCGCGCGCCGGGGCAGACTATATTTATCTTACCATAACAGCAGGTAAATTGCAACGCACCCCACAGGGTTTTCCGGCAGTTTTCATCGGATTTTAACCGGTCACGGTCTCCCCGGCGGCAATGCGCTGCAAAACGGCTACTGCGTCCTCCAGACACAGGCCGCTCTGGTTGAGCAGGGCGGCGTTTTCCGGGCCCACATAGCGCCAGTGCCACGGCTCGTAGGTGATCTCGGTCTTCTCCTCGGCCCCCTTGGGGTAGCGCAGGATAAAGCCATACTGCTCCGCGTTCTCGCACAGCCAGCGGAAGGCGGCGGTGTCGGCAAAGCCGGTGTCAAGGGTGGTGTGCTCCGGGCTGTTCAGGTCGGCGGCAAGGCCGCAGTTGTGCTCCGAGCAGCCCGGCGGGTTCACGATGGCAGCCGCCTTTTCCCGGGCGGCGGCTTCACTCAGACCCTTATCACGGTAGTACTGGTTCTTGTTGTCGTACAGCTTTTTCTGGTAGCTGACGCTGCGGTAGCCGCTCTGCATCCGCACATCCACGCCGTCCCTGGCGGCAGCGGCCTGCATGGAGAGAAAGGCCTCGGCGGCTTCGGTCTGCAAGGTTTTGTTGATGGCGGTAGCCGAGCCGCATTCCTTGGTCTCGACAGGGTAGTCCTCCGGCATCTTGTGGGTGCGGTTGACAAGGATCATGCGGGGGTCGTCCAGCAGCGCCTGCGCCTGTGCGGCGGTAAGGGGGCTCTGCTGCGCACCGTTCTCGGCGGGCTGCGCAAGGCTCTCGGCAGGCAGCTCCGGCAGCTGCGGCACCGCAGCCTTGCGGGTGCAGGCGTAGGCGGTGCCGCCTACCACAAAGCAGGCCAGCGCCGTCAGGCAGAGCAGACGGCGGGCGTGATGTTTATGGTGATGGGAAGAACGCATAGAACCTACCTTCTTTCACAAAAAAGGATAAGCACCCGCCGCCCCGGGCAGACTATCCGCAAAAGGGGGCGCGGGAAGATGAAGATGACAGCGCAGGAATACGCACGCCGGGTGCAAAAGGCCGGGCCGCACTCGCCGCTTTTGGCAGACTGCCTGTGGGCGTTCTGCGTGGGCGGCGGCATCTGCCTGCTGGGTGAGGGGCTGCGGCAGCTGTTTCTACGGCAGGGCGCGGACGCCGAAACGGCGGGCACCCTGACCAGCTGCACCCTGATCTTGCTCTCGGCGGTGCTGACCACGCTGGGCTGGTACCAGAAGCTGGCGGCAAAGGCCGGGGCGGGGTCGCTGGTGCCCATCACCGGCTTTGCCAACGCGGTGGTCAGTGCGGCCATCGAGTTCAAGGCCG
>OMCU01001230.1_pt1 | contig 11129 bp, 9 predicted proteins | sample 1645081 | NCBI WGS metagenome assembly OMCU01 (sample SAMEA103958122, study PRJEB25191) | human gut metagenome | biome: human-associated habitat [ENVO:00009003]; feature: intestine environment [ENVO:2100002]; material: feces | place: Germany | collected 2013/2015 | reverse complement strand
TATGTGAAATTCATTTTCAAGCAAGGATATTTCATCTATATAATTCCACCAAGAAAGACCTCCACCGTGTAATAAAATTATAATATCATTATTCTTTGATCCATATTCTTTATATTCCATCTTACACCTCTAAATTCCGAGTTATCCCCCTCAATATACCACGCTTTTCCCCTGCAGAAAAGCTGCTGCGCACAAAAGGCTTCTCCGGCAACTATCCGCGCCCCGGCTCATACAATCTAACAACTATGTACCGGGAGGGATATCGTGTGCTGCTGACCTTACTACAATTTTTCGCCACAAAATTTCTGTTTCTGGCGCTCCATCTGGAAAGCGGCTGCTTTCCGCGTCCGCTCACAGCCCGGGAAGAAGCCGCCGCTTTCAGCGCCCTGCGCGCCGGGGATGCCGCCGCCCGGGAAAAGCTGATCCGCCACAATCTGCGGCTGGTGGCGCACATCGTAAAAAAATATTACGCCCTGCCGGGTGATCAAGAGGATCTTGTTTCCATCGGCACCATCGGACTGATGAAAGCGGTAGATACCTTTGATGCCACACGCAAGGCGCGGTTTTCCACTTATGCCAGCCGCTGCATTGAAAACGAGATCCGTATGCAGTTCCGGCGGGAGCGCAAGAGCGGGCAGACCGTCTCTCTGCAAGAAGCCTTGGAGGCAGACGGGGACTCGGCGCTGACCTTAGCAGACGTGATACAGGACGGCTTTTGCATGGAGGACAGCTGTGAGCGGCAGGAGGATGTCCGGCGGCTGCGGCAGCTGCTAGACACTCTGCCCGCCCGGGAGCGGCAGATCTTACTGCTGCGGTACGGGCTGGCAGGGCAGCCGCCCCTGACCCAGCTGGAGACCGCCGGGTTGCTGGGCATCAGCCGCAGCTACGTTTCCCGGCTGGAAACCCACGCGCTGGAACTGCTGCGGCAGGCGTGGGGCAAAAACAGTTAGTTTTTCACTCCTGCAAAATTTTCAACTGCAATTCGTCCAGTTGTTCAAAAGTATATAGCCGGTTAAAAGCCTCTACCAGTTCCTTTTTGGAAAGGCGCGGCGGCAGCCCCAGCGCATTCAAGAGTCTAGCCTTGCACTCGGCGCTGCCGGGCTTGCCTGAAAGCCCCCACTCGTATAAATCAGTATAGGTGATCTGCCGCCCCGCCGGGCGCACCGGCGCGGCTCCGGCTTCTGCGCCCAAGGCGTCCAGCAGTGCCTGCCGCACAAGGGCGTCATCCACGCCCTCTACCCCCAGCAAGCCCTCCTTGCCGGGCTGCGCCTTGCGCTTTTCCTTGCCGTGGATGGCGGGCACATAGGCCTGCACCACGTTCTCTGCGCCCACCATATTGGTGATGTAGTTGCGGATGCGGAAGCCTGCCGCGTCCGAATCCGTGAGCAAAATCAAACCGTTTTTCTGCGCCAGCGCCCGGAACAGCTGCTGGCGCTGTTTGTCTTTATAAATGCCAAAACCATCCGTCAGCAGGATCATGGCATCGGTCAGATGCGCCAGACGGACGGCATCGTACTTGCCCTCCACGATCAGCACCCGGTCGGTATGGATCATCTTGCTTTGCATCATCTTCCGCTCCCCGCCAGCGCCAGACGGCACAGGGCTGTTTCCAGCAGTGTCTGCGCCGCCACAGGCTGGCTTTTCAGGCTCTGGTCCAGCTCCAGCAGCACCTGCAAGCAGGCCTCCAGCTGGGGCAGGGTGTAGTGGGCGGCAGTTTCTGCCGAGCGCTTCAGCCGGTAGTCGCTGCCCTTATAGCCAAAATCTTTGTGCACCGCACTGTAATTTTTCCGCTTTGCCGCCCCCAATTTGACCCGGTACAGATCTACATAGCTGCCGATCATCGCCGCTGTAATGGCAATGGGCTCCTGCTGCAGCCGCAGCAGGGTCTGTAACTTTTTGCAGGCTCCGGTGGCGTTTTTGGCGGTAATCATGCGGATCATCTCGAACACATCCGCTTCAAGGCTCACTGTGCCCATCTCTGCCACCATGGAGGCGCTCACGGTCTGGTAGCCGGACAGGGCACAAAGCTTATCCACCTCGTTTTCCAGCAGAAAGGGGTCCTCGCCGCAGCGCTCCAGCAATGCGGTGGCTGCGCCGTCCGGCAGGGTTGCGCCCTGCGCCTTTGCGCGCTCCATCATCAAATTTTTCAGTTCAAAGGGGCGGGGCTTTGCCAGCTCCTCCGTGTAGCCGATGGCCTTGCACTGGGCTTGCAGCTTTTGCGCCTGCTTGCCCAGCTTGAGCTTACCGCGTTCCAACGGGAATACGCTACCCAGCACTGCCACGGCGTTTTCCAAGCTGGCAAGAGTGCTGCACAGCTCGTCCAGGTCCTTGCTGCCGTAGGCTGCGGGGTCTATTTCCGGCAGCACCACCACGCGCCGGGTGCCAAAAAATGAGATGGTGCCCGCTGCCATGATAAGCTGTTCCAGCTCCGGGGCGGCACCGTCCAGGATCGTGGCGTCCTCGTCGCTGTCTGCCGACAGCACCCGCACCGCCGCCGCCACTGCCTGCCGCACCAGATACCGCTCGCTGGAATAAAAATAGTAGACCGGGCAGCCCTTGTCGGCCAGCTGCCGGAGTTTTGCTTCCGTGGCCATGCAAATGCCCCTTTCCTGTTATAAAATGCTCCTTGTATTGTACCACACTCGGCCCGGATTGCAAAGCATCACTCAAGCCTTTCACCGCCGGTGCGGCGCAGGCTGAGGGAGGCAGTGTACTGCGTTTCCGGCGGCATCCAGCTGTAACTGCACAGTGCCAGCAGCTTTTGGTACCGCACTGTCTCCGGTTTTTTCGGCGTAGCGATCAGCCACTCTGTTTGCAGCGGCTGCGCCAGCTCTACCTTTCCGCTCAGGGTCACAAACTGCCGGTTGCCGATTGTCAGCCGCACAAGACACCCGTCCCGGGTGCGCAGCAGTTCCACCGCCGCCGGGGTGCAGCGCAGCTTACGGCTGGCATTGACCGGCAGACGTTCTGCCCGAATGCCCTGCTGCGCGGGCAGAGTACAAGCAGTTTTTGCGTTCATGCGCAGATCTGCCACCAGCTCCACGGTGCGCACGCCCCGCCGCGCCAGCTGGTTTTCCACCGCACGCTGGGCGGCGTTGCCGCCCCGGAACAGCACCACCGCTCGGTCGTTCTGGGCAATCACCACCGCAGGTGCCTGTGCGCTGCCCACAAGGTCGATGTGCACCACGTCCCGGCTGAGGGCGTTGCCTAGCCCGATGCCCACCGCTGCCGCCAGCAAAATGCCCGGCAGCGCCACCCGCAGACGCACCCGCCAGCGGAAAGCCAGCACCCAAAGCCCGCACAGCAGCAGACAGACCAGCGCTGCGTAGGCGGTATTAAAGTAAATGGATGCCCCGGGCTTTGTGCTGAGCCAGACCGCCCAGCCGTTCAATAGCCCTGTGAGCAGGTCTGCCGCCCGGGAAAGTACCCCATGCACCGGTGCCAGCCACGGCACCAGTCCCACAAAGGCTACTGCCAACCCCAACAGAAGCAGCGGCTGCACCATCCACAGCACCGCGATGCTGGAGACCACCGCCCACGCGCTGACGCTCAGGCCCCGCAGCACCAGCACCGGGAAGGTAGCCGCCGAGGCGCAGGCGGCAATGCAGGCACTCTCTACAAGACCCTGCACGCCCTTCGGCAATTTGCTGTACCACGGACGTCTGACCGGCTTTTGCAGATTTTCCCCCGCTTTGACCCAGAAGCGCCTGTCGTGGGCGTCCCGCATCCGGCGGATGCAGGCGTTGCCTGCCACCGTGCCCACCACTGCCGCAAAAGAAAGTTCAAAGCCGATATCCCACACCGCATAGCTGTTGACGGCGGTCATCAGGATGCCTGCCGCCGCCAGCGAGGTGAGGGCGTCCGGCGGCCCCCACACCCACACACCCAAGGCGCTGACCCACACCGCCACGGCGGCGCGGCACACCGAGGGCGTAAAGCCGGTCACGCCCATCAGTACCAGCGCCAACAGGCTTTTGCTCACCGCACGCCGTCTGCGTCTGCGGTAACTCTGCTCCCAGCCGCGGGGGTGCAGGGCAGTAAAAATGTCCCCGCACAGGATGGAAATGTGCATGCCGCTGACCACCAGCACATGGGAAAGCCCCGCACCCCGGTAGGCGCTGCGCAGCTGCGCCGAAAGCCCGCTGCGGTCGCCCACCGTCATGGCAGCCAGCACACCGCCGGTGTCCCGGTGCATGGCACGGCGCAGGCTCTCGCTCAGTTTTTGCTGCAAGCGGTGGGTGCGGGCACGGAAGCTGCCGCTCTCGCCCAGTACGGTGAGCTGCGGCTTTTCTGCCAACGGCTCTGCCTGCAAAGCGATGCCGTCTGCGTACTGCGCCGTCTGTTCCGCTTCATCCGGTGCCGACAGCGTGAACCAGCCCTGCACCCGCTGCCCTGCCGTGCAGGCGGGCAGCTCCGCACAGGCTATGCGAAAGCCCGCCGGGCTGCCGTTCACGCTTTCTACCCACAGGGTCGCGTCCACTGTGTCCGAAAAATAGTTACTGTCCGCGCGCTCCACCTCGGCGGTCAGCAGCACGGTGCGCCCGGCGTAGTTTGCCCGGGTACGCTCCAGCCGGGCGTTTGTAGTGTACACCACGCAAAGCCCCGCCAGTGCGCCCAGCAGCAGACAGAGCGCCAGCTTGCGGCTGCGGCGCGGGATGCAAAGCAGCAGCAAAAAGGCAACAAAAAATGCCGCAAACGGCATAAAAAGCTCCGTTTGCGGCAAAAAAGTCCACAGGAAACTAAGGCCCATCATTCCGGCGCAGAAAGCGCAGAGCGGGCGGCGCATCCCGGCTTAGTGGAAGAACAGGGGCAGCGGCTCAAGGAAGATGATATCCTTGCGCTCAGAAGCGTCGCCCTCGGCCAGAACAGCGGCCTGACCCACGATGGTGCACTGGGTCTTTTCTGCCAGCGCGTCCAGTGCCTTCAGAGAGCCGCCGGTGGAGATGACATCGTCCACCACCAGCACACGCTTGCCGTTCATCTTTTCCAGCTCCTTGCGGTCGATGACCAGCTTCTGCTTACCGGCAGTGGTAATGGACTGGTCCTCCACCACCACGGGGTCCGGCATATACAGCTTGACACCCTTGCGGGCGCAGATGTAGGGCTTGCCGCTCTGACGGCTCATCTCGTGTGCCAGCGGAATACCTTTGGCCTCGGCGGTGAGCAGGATATCAAAATCCGGGCACTTCTTCAGCAGCTCCGCAGCAGCGGCCACGGTCAGCTCGGCATCACCCAGCATGATAAATGCGGCAATGTCCATGTGGTCGTTCACCTTGCAGATGGTCAGCTCACGGGTCAGGCCTGCAACATGCAGGGTATAAGTTTCAGCCATAATCAAAATCTCCCTTTCGTATTGGAATCAGACAGGCAGTTTTTCGCCGCCCAGAACATGGAAATGCAGATGCTTCACGGTCTGGCCTGCGTCCTCGCCCACGTTGGAGATGATGCGGTAACCGTTTTCCAGCCCCTGCTCCTTGGCCAGCTTTGCGATGACGGTGAAGATGTGGCCCAGCAGAGCACCATCCTCCTCGGTCAGCGCAGCGGCAGAGGAGATGTGCTTGCGGGGAACCACAAGGAAATGCACCTTTGCCTGCGGGTTGATGTCGTAGAATGCCACTACCTGGTCATCCTCGTACAGCTTTTTAGAGGGGATCTTGCCCTCTGCGATCATGCAAAACAGACAATCTTCCATGGGGGAACACTCCTTCCTGCTTCTACAACAGCCCGCCGCCCGGCGCGCATCCGGCACCGGGTGGGGACATGGATCTTTTTTAGCCCAGAGCCTTCTTGACGATGGCGCTCACAGCAGCCAGTGCTTCGTCGATCTTGGTCTCGTTCTTCAGACCGGCCATTGCAAAGTCCGGCTTGCCGCCGCCCTTGCCGCCGGCGATAGCGGACAACTCCTTGACCAGCACACCGGCCTTGAGGCCCTTTTCCTGTGCCAGCTTATTCACGGTAACAGCCATGGTGATCTTATCCTCAGCCTTGCCCACCAGAACAGCCACCACAGGGTTCACGGCCTTGTCGCGGATGCTGTCGCACATACCGCGCAGGGTGTCGCCGGTGGTACCGGTAAAGTATGCAGAGGCGATCTTCACGCCGTCTGCTTCCTCGGCATTGTCAAACAGGCTGTCCACCTTGGAAGCGGCGATCTTTGCCTTCATCTCCTCCAGCTCGCGGCTCATGGCCTTGTTCTCGGCCATCACAGCCTCGGCACGGGCGGGCAGAGCAGCCACGTTGTTGGCCTTCAGGGTGTTGGCCACATCATGCAGCATAGCCTCCTGCAGGTTTGCACGGATCAGCAGGTTGCGGCCGGTGACAGCCTCGATACGGCGGATGCCGGCAGCCACAGAGGACTCGCTGACGATCTTGAAGCCGCCGATCTGGGCGGTGTTCTTGACATGGGTGCCGCCGCAGAACTCGGTAGACCAGCCCTCGATATCCACCACGCGGACCACCTTGCCGTACTTTTCGCCAAACAGAGCCATTGCGCCCAGCTTCTTGGCTTCCTCCACCGGCATCTCCTGCACGGTGACGTTCATGGAGTCAAAGATCTTATCGTTGACGATCTTCTGCACCCGTGCCAGCTCCTCGGGGGTCACGGCGCTGAAGTGGGTAAAGTCGAAGTGGGTGATGGAGGCATCCTGATAGGAACCAGCCTGATGCACATGGTCGCCCAGCACCTCACGCAGGGCAGCCTGCAGCAGGTGGGTAGCGGTGTGGTTGCGGGCAATGGCCATGCGGTAGCCCTTGTCCACCTGTGCGGTCAGCACATCGCCCACCTTCACAATGCCGCTTTCCAGCACGCAGGTGTGGACGTAGTAGCCCTTGGGGGTCTTTTTCACGTCCAGCACACGCAGGCTGCACTCGGCACCGTTCAGCACGCCGTGGTCGGCAGCCTGACCGCCCATCTCAGCGTAGAAGGGGGTCTTATCCAGCACCACCAGCACGCCGTCCTTTGCCTCCTCGTCGGTAGCAATGGCATCAGTCAGGGTCTCTTCATCGCTCAGCGCCACAACAGTGCCCTTGTCGGTCAGGGTGTCGTAACCGGTAAAGACGGTGGGCTCGGCCTCCAGTGCGCCGAACAGATCCTCGCTCCAGCCGGAGATGTTCTTCTTCAGGCGCTCAGCGCGGGCGCGCTCCTTCTGCTTCTTCATCTCTGCGTGGAAGCCGTCCTCGTCGATCTCCAGACCCTGCTCGGCGGCGATCTCCTTGGTCAGATCCAGCGGGAAGCCGAAGGTATCGTTCAGCTTGAAGGCGTCCATGCCGCTCAGCAGCTTCTGGTGTGCCTTTTCCAGACGATCGATCATGTTGTTCAGGATGTTCATGCCGGCATCGATGGTGCGGGCAAAGTTTGCTTCCTCGGTGCCGATGACCTTCTTGATATAGGCGTCATGCTCGCGCAGCTCGGGGTAGGCGGACTCGCTGGACTGGATGACGGTCTCCACCAGATCCACGAGGAAGGGGTGGTCGATGCCCAGCATCCGGCCATGGCGGGCGGCACGGCGCAGCAGACGGCGCAGCACATAGCCGCGGCCCTCGTTGGAGGGCAGGATGCCGTCAGACACCATAAAGGTGCAGCTGCGGATATGGTCGGTGATGACGCGGATGGAGATATCGGTCTTGGGGTCCTGCTTGTAGGTCTTGCCTGCAATGTGCTCCACATGGTGCAGCACACTCTGCACGGTATCCACCTCGAACAGGTTGCCCACGTTCTGCATCACGCAGGCCAGACGCTCCAGGCCCATGCCGGTATCAATGTTGGGGCGTGCCAGACGCTCGTAGTGACCCTTGCCGTCGGCGTCGAACTGGCTGAACACGAGGTTCCAGATCTCCATATAGCGGTCGCAGTCGCAGCCCACGCCGCAGGTCGGCTTGCCGCAGCCGTACTCGGGGCCGCGGTCAAAGTAGATCTCGGAGCAGGGGCCGCACGGGCCGGAGCCGTGCTCCCAGAAGTTGTCCTCCTTACCCAGACGCACCATGTGGTCCGGGGCGATGCCAACCTTCTTGGTCCAGATATCGTAGGCCTCGTCGTCCTCCTCATACACAGAGATGTGCAGACGGTCCTTGGGGATAGCCATCCACTCGTCACTGGTCAGGAACTCCCAAGCCCAAGGAATGACCTCGTCCTTGAAGTAATCCTGGAAGGAGAAGTTGCCCAGCATCTCAAAGAAGGTGCCGTGGCGGGCAGTGATGCCCACGCGCTCGATATCCGGGGTGCGGATGCACTTCTGGCAGGTGGTCACGCGATGACGGGGCGGCTCCTCCTGTGCCAGAAACCACTTCTTCATGGGAGCCATGCCGCTGTTGATCAGCAGCAGGCTGGGGTCGTTCTTGGGTACCAGGGGGAAGCTGTCCAGACGCAGATGACCCTTGCTTTCAAAAAAGCTCAGGTACTTTTCGCGCAGTTCATTCAAACCGGTCCATTGCATAGATCTTTCTCTCCTCAATTGTCTTTGGCGCTCAGACGCCGTTTTTTATGCTGTTATGGCAGAGGGGCGGCACGGAGAAAAAACAAAAAACAGCCCTCATCCCAAAAGGGACGAAGGCTGCTTGTACATCAAACTCCGTGGTACCACCCAAATTGCAAAGGATCACTTGTCCCCTGCCGCTTTCGGCGCATTAACGCTGCGCAGCGTCCGGTTTACATTCGCCGGAAGCTCCGGGGTGGCGCGAAATGATCCCGACCGGAGCACCTTACAGCCGTGGGCGCTCTCTCTGGACGGTGGTGTGTGCATTTCTGACCCCATCATTGCCATCTGTCATAATTTTACATTCCGCAAAGCAGCGCAGTGCCCCTTTGCGTACAGCTAAATTATAGCATACGCAAAACGTTTGTCAACGGTTTTGAGCAAAATTTACGGCACCCAGATGCGGCGCACCTCCTGCACCTTGCCGCCCTGCACCACCAGCGTGGTATTATAGGTGGTCCAGTTATCGGGGTCTGCATTGATCGCTGCTGCCACCGCATCCGCGCCCGTAGTCTCCACGGCTTCGGCCTGCGGGTCGGCAGAACTGTCCTTCAGCACTACATCCTCTGCCAGCGGCATCGTCTTTTCTCCCATCTCGTAATAGAGCGGGTAATCGTCAAAGGTCATCGTACGGTAGGTGTCATCATCCTCCAGCTTCAAGTCCAGCCCGCCGGGCTGCTCCATGCCGCCGTTGATGCTTACAAAATGGTATTCGTCATTTTTTTCGATGCTCGTCACCGCATTGTTCACGACCTGATTCCATGCCGCACCCTCTTCGTGGAAGGTGATCTTGTCGCCAACGGCAAGGTTTTCAACATCTTCTTTTTTATAAAGGTCATAGCTGAAGATTTTTGCAGTCAGGTTGCCGCCCTGCACACCGGAGGTGATCTCCGCCGGAATAAAGGTGACCGTGTCCTCCCTGTCGAGGTCATCCAGTGTCCATGTCAGCAGATTGATCGGTTCCGTAACGCCTTCTTCTGCCACATGGGACGAGGCCGGCACTGCACTGGATGCGGGGGTGCTGGCGGGGGTGCCGGAGCCGCCGCAGGCCGTCAATGCGATGCCCGCAGCCAGAACAGCCAGAATCTTATATTTCAGGTTCATAAAAATACCTTCTTTCTTGACGCGGTAGATTTATTCCGCTACAATAAAAACGAATCAAGAACCCATTCTATTGCAACTGATTTTAAGATAGAGAGGAATTTCCCGTGAAAATTTTAAAAGTAAAGTGTCTGGCCCCCACCCGGCTGGACAATTATCTGACCCAGCAATACCCCGCCCTGACCCCCGGCCGTCTGAACAAGGCGCTGCGGGAGAACAAGATCAAGCTGAACGGCAAAAAGCAGCCGCTTTCCACCCGCGTGATGGCGGGCGATGAGATCAAGCTGTTCATTCTGGATGACGTGCTGGACGCCGACCGCCGGGTGGAAGGCCCCGCATGGAAGAACGCCCGCACCCCGGCACAGGTGGTGTACGACTGCCCGCAGATCCTGATCGTGAACAAGCCCGCCGGCGTTGCGGTGGATGGCCCGGAGGACGATACTCTGCTGAACCGTGCGCTGCTGTACCTGAACAAGCAGGGCGAGTACAAGGAGAACGACCTGTACACCCCCGCCTTGTGCCACCGGCTGGACACCGGCACCAGCGGCCTTGTGATCATTGCCAAGACCCCGGAGGCCGAGGAGCTGTTCCTTTCTGCCATCAAAAACCGCGAGGTGCAAAAGACCTACCTCTGCGTCACCTTTGGCCGTCCCATGCCGCCGGACGCCACCTTGGGCGGCTACCTGCTGAAGGATGCCGACCGCGGCATTGTGAAGATCGTGGAGGACAAGCAGCCCGGTGCCAAGGAGGTGGAGACCCGGTACGAGACCATCGCCGTCTCCGGCCGTCTGGCCCTGCTGAAGGTGCAGCTGATCACCGGCCGCACCCACCAGATCCGCGCCCACATGGCCAGCATCGGCTGTCCCATCCTTGGCGACAGCAAGTACGGCAACAACAGCGCCAACCGGGAGCTGAAGCTGAAGTATCAGGCACTGTGCGCATGGGAGCTGACCATGCCCCGCTTCACCCAGCCGGACTTTGCCTTCCTCAGCGGCAAGACCTTCCACGCCCCGAAGCCGTGGTATTACCAGCAGGTGCTGGATGGCACCTTGAAGTAACAAAAAAGGAGATGCCCTGCAGGGCATCTCCTTTTTTGTTACTTATAATAGAACGCTCAGACCCGCACCATATCCGGGGTGATCTCGGCCAGCGTATGGGCACCGCACATCTGCATGGTGTCGGCCAGCTCCCCGGCCAGCTTATCGATGTAGCACTTCACGCCCTCTGTGCCGCCGCCGTAAACTGCGGTCACGAAGGGGCGGCAGATCAAAACGCCGTCTGCGCCCAGTGCCAGTGCCTTGAACACATCCACACCGGTGCGGATGCCGCCGTCCACCAGCACCTTCACGCCGGTGCCCTTGAGGGCTGCGGCGATCTCCGGCAGCACCTCGGCGGTGGCAGGGCACTGATCCAGCACGCGGCCGCCGTGGTTGGACACCACGATGGCGGCGGCACCGGCCTGCTTTGCCTTCAGTGCGCCCTTAACGGTCATCACGCCCTTGACGATGAAGGGGCGCGCGGCCAGCTTGACGATCTCGGCCAGCTCGGCAACGCTCT
>OMCU01001220.1_pt1 | contig 11228 bp, 9 predicted proteins | sample 1645081 | NCBI WGS metagenome assembly OMCU01 (sample SAMEA103958122, study PRJEB25191) | human gut metagenome | biome: human-associated habitat [ENVO:00009003]; feature: intestine environment [ENVO:2100002]; material: feces | place: Germany | collected 2013/2015 | reverse complement strand
ATGAATAACAAGCTTTCCATTTCCTGCATATTCTGCAATGTTACGCATAAGCGCAGCTGCAATCATGGCCCCGATGTATATAGGAAAAGTGAGTCCTGTCTTCGTAAGAGCCCATGAAAAAATAGTTCCTATACCAATAGCAATAATAAGCTGGAATACGGCTGATGCATACATTCTGGAATGTCTTTCATGCTTCTTTTCGTCTTCAATAAGAAGACTGTCATCCTCTGGAATTGCTGTATCTAAAAGGTTTTTCTTCTCAATAAGTCTCTTGCCTAATGGTCCTCCTACAAGACTTCCAAATATAAGACCAAATGTAGCTGCAGCAGTACATATTGTCGTTGCACCCTTAACATTAAAATCTTCAAGTACCGGTCCAAATGCACCCGCAGTACCATGTCCGCCAACCATAGGTATTGAGCCTGTACACATTCCTATAAGTGAATCAAGCCCAATAACCTTAGATAAACCTACTGCAACACCATTCTGTATAAATATAAGTACTATAACTAATCCTAAAAATATCACCATAGACTTTCCGCCCTTTTTAAGTACTTTAAGATTAGCCTGAAATCCTACGGATGTAAAAAAGAATACCATGCATACTTCTTTAAGTGTGTCATCAAATGAAAACTCTAGTATATGAGTAACATAACATATACATGTAAATATAGCAAACAACAGTCCTCCTACAACAGGTGCCGGTATACAGAACCTTTCAAGGAATTTAATTTTCTTTCGTAAATAGCTGCCTAGAAGCAGTACAAGTACCGCAATAGCCAGCGTCTGATACATATCTAACTGAACCTTCATTAAATTTCTCCATTCTTTATAGCATTAACCTGATATACAGAATTATTCTGTCAAAACATTGATGCCACGCTCTGTATAATAAGCTGCTGCACCTGAATGGAACGGAATATCTACTCCATCAGCCGCCGTATTTATATCAAATGAAATATCAAGAGATGTAGCATACTTAAAATCATCAGCATGCTCATATATTGTCTTAGTCACATTCTTAATAACATCGTCTGAGAGTGACTGCTTTGCAATCAGAACTGCCTTAACACCAATAGTTGTCACATCAGAATCCTGACCATTATAAGTTCCTGCCGGAATAGTATATTTTTCACAGAGAGAATACGCTGATAACATCTTGTCTATGCATTTGTCATCAAGACTTATAAGACATATGTCACATTCCTTAGATAACTGTCCAATAACTTCTGTTCTTGTTCCTGCTGTACAGAAAAATGCATCAATTTCTCCAGCTTTAAGTTTTTCAGCAGCTTCTGTATAATCCATATTGACCTTATTAATAAGCTCGTCAGTAATTCCACTCATCTTTAATATCTGCTCTGCATTCTTTTCAGATCCTGACTCTGATGCACCGACACTTACAGTTTTATTAATCAGGTCATCAATACCTGTGATTCCAGAATCTTTCCTTACAACAATCTGGCAGCATTCTGTATAAAGGGAAGCAACCGCTTTGTAACCCTTCTGGTATTTTTTATCAGCAAATGTACCAGTTGCATTATATGCATCACTTAACAGATCTGCCTGGGCAATAGCAAGGTCTATATACCCATCAGATATAAGCCTTAAATTAGCAACCGAACCAGCAGTGGTCTTTGTTTCAAATGTATATCCATCAATCTCTTTATCTGCCAGCTGTGTAAACGTGCTTGCAAATGAATAATACACTCCGACTATATCTGCTGCGCCAAATTTCAAATTCTTACTATGCCCGCTACATCCTGCCATCACAAACAATAAACAGGACATTAATACACATAATATTTTCTTCATCCATTTATCCTCTTAACAATAATTCTTTTTCATAAACTTTGCCATCCTTTATGTACATTCTAGGGACACGCTTACTTACTGCACATGTAAGCTCATAAGGAATTGTTCCTGCAAGCTGTGCCATATGCTCAATAGGATTAGCCTTACCAAATATCTCTACTTCACTACCAACGTCAACATTCATTTTATTTGTAAGATCAATCATGCACATATCCATACATATCTTGCCTCTCTGTGGAGCAGGACCTTCTTCTGTCATAAGCTCATATCTGTTAGAAAGACATCTGAAATATCCATCAGCATATCCATAAGGAACAACTCCCATTCTTGTCTTTCTGTCAGTCTTGTATATTCCTCCATAGCTTATTGCTGTTCCGGCAGGGTAAGTCTTGATTGTGCTTACTGTTGTCTTAAGTGACATAACAGGCTTAAGTCCAAGTTCCTGTGCAAAATCTCCATATCCATAGAGCAGAAGTCCTGGTCTTACCATGTCAAGCCATGTTTCAGGATATCTTGCAACAGCACCTGTATTGGCACAGTGTCTTATCTTGAATTTCTTTCCAAGTTTTTTCTCAACTTCATCAATCACACTGGTAAACAATTCAAACTGATGCTTAGTATAGCTTTCATATTCTTCTCCAAATTCATCAGATACTGCAAAATGTGTGAATATTCCCTCAGCATCAAGACCTGGAAGAGTACAGCCTTCACATATTCCTTCAACACCACTTTCAAAATAATCTCCGTCACACAGATATCCAAGTCTTGACATTCCTGTATCAACTTTAATATGAATCTTTAATGTACCACCACATTTAACAGCTTCCTCACTGTATTCAAGTGCCTTAGCCCTGCATGTTACAGCCTGTGTTATATTATTCTTAATAAGCTCAGATACTTCTTCCTTAGGTGTATGTCCAAGTATAAGAACCGGCATTGTAATACCATTGTGTCTTAATTCTACAGCCTCATCTATACTGCTGACAGCAAGATAATCTGCTCCTAATTCCTGTAACAGTCTGCTCACCTGAACAGAACCATGACCATAAGCGTCTGCTTTCACAACACCTAAGAACTTAACATTTTCTCCAATTCTCTTTCGTAATGTTTCATAATTGTGTGCAAGTGCATCCATATCTATTTCAGCCCATGTTCTTCTTAATGTTGAATCCATAATAATCTGCCTCCATAATCTAAACATACTTTGATATTTTACCATTTAATTGATAAATAGTGAATATTTTTTAATTTAATTTTAGGTTGACATTTTATAGTAATGCCAGAATAAAGTCATAAGATTGGAGGAGTTCGTATGAAAAAGAAACTTTTTGCTTTATTAAATATAAGTACTATATTGTTAAGCCTATTCTTAACAGGATGTTCCGAAAAAAATTCTAAGATAACATTAAATAACACACAGTGCACATACATAGTATCTAATAATGATAATATTATTCTTGAATCTAATACTAATAAAACCGTATTAGATGATGAAATCCCAGAACGCAGCATAGCATGCTGGGGTGATAGCATGATACAAGGAGCTGGATGTAACGAAGCATATATATACTCTGATAATGGTATTGAAGACATATCTTACTTTACAACTCCATCTGCTCTGCAATATTTTACATCAATCAATACCTACAACTTTGGTGTAGGTGGTGAAAATTCATATCATATTGCTTTACGTGCGGGCGGAATTCCAATATACACTGACCGTGATATCTATATAACCGACCACTCATTAGCTTATGTAAAATTTGTTGATGAACATGAAGAAACAATCGATATGGATGACTACAGCGGATATGGATATGAAAATAACACATATCCAGACACAGTATATATTAATGATGTTTTATGTTATGTCGAAAGAGCTGATGATGGCTTATATATTTCTATATGTTCTGATGCAGACTGTGATTCTGTAACTGAAATGTATATTAACGCATGGACAAGGGTTATTCCTAAGGCAGCTTATGACCATCGCAATGATATTCTTATTCTTGAGATGGGAAGTAATGGTGGCTGGGAGAATGATTATGATGAACTTATAAAACAATATCAGAATATAATTGATAACAGCTATTATGCTGATTATATAATTGTTGGTGATACTGATAATCCGGGAGAATCAGCTGACATATATCAGGATGTATACGATGATAATGGTAATTATGCAGGACTTCATGCAACATTATGGGAACAGGCTCTGTATGATGCATTTGGACAACATTTCCTTAACACAAGACTTTATCTTATGGAAAATGCGTTCTCTGACTGTGGACTTACACCAACCGAGAATGATATAATTGATATACAGACAGGCAACCTGCCTGAACAGATTCGTGCTGATTTCACACATTTTAACTCTTATGGATATTATTCCAAAGCCAAAGCTATATACTTAAAAGGCATAGAGCTTGGCTACTGGAATTAATATTATTCAACTGGAGGCTTATATATGAGAATATTATTAGTTGAAGATGACCGCTCATTATCAAGAGCTGTATCAACTATATTACAGAAGAATAATTATTCCGTTGACTGCGTTAACAATGGTCAGCTTGCACTTGACTATCTTGAACAGGATATATATGACGCAGTAATAATGGATATAATGATGCCGGTAATGGATGGAATTACTGCTTTAAAGAATTTAAGAAAACGTGGCAATAACATTCCTGTTCTTATGCTTACAGCAAAGACTGAAATCGATGATAAAGTAGAAGGTCTTGATAACGGTGCTAATGACTATCTTACCAAGCCATTCGACACAAGAGAACTTCTTGCCAGATTACGCGTTCTTACTCGCAATGAAAGACAGCATGACAGTGTTATGACACTTGGCAATATAACACTAAACACATCTACATGTGAATTGTCATCAGCAACAGACTCATTTCTTCTTACGAATAAGGAATATCAGATGATGCTGATGTTCATGAATAACAAAGATCAGGTTATTTCGGCAGAACATTTTATGGAGAAAATCTGGGACAGTGATTCTGATTCTGATATCAGTACTGTATGGTCTTATATCTCTTATCTTCGCAGAAAGCTTGAAGCCTTAGGTTCCGAGTATTCTATTGCAACACGCAGAAATATGGGATATTATTTAAAAAATAACAACTAATAAAGAAGGTATATAATGTCAAAAAACAATAAAGCATTTAATTATAATGAAAAAATGCTTACCCGGTTAAGAATACAGTTTATAGTTCTTTCAATGGCAGTTGTAATAATTATGCAGGGATTTATTGTGTATACAAGTGTCAGAAATACATACAGCAAGATGGTCTCCAAATCTGACCATCTTGTTTCATCTATATACATTAATGTTCTTGATAAAAAACCAGTGAAAACCGATGCAAGATATTTCTATATAATATTTGATAAAAATAATAACCCCAAAACCATTAATGTTGATAACATATCTGATATTTCTGAAGATGAGGCTTTGGCAATATATTATGAGGCATATGAGACAGGCGAACTTGATGGATTTTACAATGGTTACAGATATTGCATATATGAAAAAGAAAAACGTACAATTGCTATATTTGTGCTTCGAAGTAATATGATAGATGATGTTAAGAAAACTGCACTTTCACTTATCGAAGGTTCATGCGTAGGTATAGGTATTATGCTTCTTGTTCTTATATTTGCTTCAAAGCTTATCGTAATGCCTATTGCTAAAGCACACCGCAAACAGAAAGAATTCATAACATCTGCGAGCCATGAGCTTAAGACTCCCATAACTGTAATAAGAGCAGATGCCGATATATTACTGATGGATGATGAGAATAACGAATGGCTTGCCGATATAAAGAAGCAGGCGGAGAATCTTACCACAATGACTAATAATCTTGTAACACTTGCGCGAATGGACGAACGCAACGGCAATATTCCCCGTATTGATTTCCCTGTTTCAGAACTTGCAGAGGAAGTTGTCCATTCATATAATGCACTTGCAATTGATTTTGGAAAGCATTTTTCATATGATATCAAACCTAATCTTTCCTGTTGCGGAGATGCAGCATCTATAAGACAACTTTTCACTATACTTCTTGATAATGCTTTCAAATATTCACCAGATAATGGCAATATTAACTTTATATTATCATCATCTGGAAACTACATAACACTTTGCGTAACTAATAATGTCGAACATATTGGCAAGGGCCTGACTGACAGAATGTTTGACAGATTCTACCGGGCTGATTCAACTTCTGCAAGAATAACCGGGCATGGTCTTGGGCTATCTATAGCCAAAGCTATTGTTGCCGAGCATAATGGCAGTATCAAAGCCAAAGCTAATGGTGAACATGAATTAATTATTAAAGCACAACTCCATATTAAATAACACATATTGACCCAATATGTTATAATGAAAAAGAATTTAGTGTAATGCTAAATTCTTTTTTATTTTATAGTAGAGTGGAAAATTTAATACGAGGGGAGAAATTAATTTATGGAGCCAGATTACCAGAATAATTACCAGGATGAGCTTCATCTTGACGATGAAGTGTATGAGATTAAGTCCGACAGGATTAATCCGGAATATCTTAACAATCCACCAAGAAGAAAAAGATACTCTGAAACCAATCCAAAAGACATGCCTGTTATACTTATTATAATTCTAGCCAACTTCATTGCAGGAGTAATGTGTATAATAGCAGGCAGCGACCATTTTGAAACAGGTGGTCTTAATTATCAGTATATTCACAATAATAAAGAATATATAAGACTTCTGACTTATATGTTCCTGCATGCTAATGTGCCTCATTTTGTTAATAATATGATTGCACTTTACATATTCGGTTCAAGACTTGAGCCCCGTGTCGGTTCACTTCGTACTGCAATTATATACTTTGGCTCAGGAATTGCATCAGGTCTTGTATCTGTATATGTATCACATCTTATCAATCCAGATGTTATCCGTTTCGCAGCCGGAGCATCAGGTGCAATATTCGGTGTAATGTGTGCAACACTGTTTACCAACTTCAGTTCCAAGACCGATTCTAACAAAACAACCGTTATCGTATCTATCGCGTTAATTGTTGTATATGCACTTATATCCAATGGTGCTAATGTTGATATTCTCGGTCACTTAGGCGGCGGTATTGCAGGTGGAATTCTTATATTCATTCTGTATCATGACTATCTTGATGATGCATTTGAAAGCACTGTATCAACAATAATCGCAATTATGCTTACGGTAATCATAAGCTTTGTTGGTGTAAGCAGCGCAGGTATAGGAACTAAAGCTAATCCTATGCAGGATTCGCGTATTGATGTTGTAAAGTCACAGCAGATATTCAAGGATTATACTGTAACATATGGGGAATGCCTTGATAACAAATGTACTGACCCGGAATGGACTATATTCAGTTCTAGCGATAAAAAGAAAGTAGTAGAATTCAATGGTAATGTAGTATATAATAACATTAATTCTTCTTTGAAGATTCAATTCGTATATAATGATTCTGATGATTACTGGGCTCTAAGCTATATGGCCCTTAACGGCACTGCAATGGATAGTAATGGTGCAGCCCTGCTACTTAACTATCTGTGCAGCGATTACTTCAATTAGGAGGCGATTTACATGTTTAAGCTGTTTGATTCTGATGACGATGATCTTGGGTATCTTGATGATACTGTGCATATTAACTGGAAAAAATTTCTGCCGGCAATCATAATTGCTGTAGTAGCAGTAATTGCATTAATAATTGTACTTATTGTTTCTTTCGGTCATAAAGGCAAAAAAACTCTTTCAAATGTATCTTCAACCGAAGAGACTTCATCTGTCAATGGAACTGATGCCGACGGCAATAATACTTTAAGCGATAAAGATGAGAAAGAACTGGATCCACAGTACTCTGATACTGACGGTTCCATGAATCAGTCTGCCGGTAATGGTGCTTCTGTAGTCCTTTCCAACAGTACTAACGAGACATCAGATATCACAATCGGTATAGATGTATCAAAATTTCAGGGAACTATAGACTGGGCACAGGTTGCTTCATCAGGTGTTGATTTTGCAATGATAAGAGTTGGCTACAGAGCGCAGAAAACAGGCGTTATCTATGCTGATACCAATGCAAAGTATAACATGCAGCAGGCTGCCGCTAACGGAATCAAAGTCGGAGCATACTTCTTCTCATCAGCAGTTAATGAGGCTGAAGCAATTGAAGAAGCAGACTGGGTTGCAGATTTCATCTCAGATTACAGCATAACTTACCCTGTTGCATTTGACTGTGAGGGCTTCAATACATCTGAAAGCAGACAGAAGAGCATGACTAAGGCCGAAAGAACTGCCGCTGCCACTTCATTTTTACAAGAAATATATGATAAAGGCTATACACCCATGTTCTATGCAGCTTCATCTGAGCTTTCCAACAACAACCAGTGGAACACTGCAAGCTTAGAAAATTCATATAAGATATGGGTTGCACAATATCCGTCAACGCCTTATCCAGAGACTCCATCCACATCATATACAGGAACATGCAGCATGTGGCAGTATACTAATCAGGGCAGGGTAGCAGGAATTGGTACAAATGTTGATATTAACGTTGCATATTTTGGTTATTCTGAAAGTAACGGTTCTCTAAGCGGTGAAACTGCAGCTGCCGCATCACCTGATGTAGAAGCAGGCATGGTATTCACATCTGTTAATGATACTGTTACTGCCAAAGATGAAGTAAGGCTTCGTGACAAGCCTAGTCAGGATACCGACGCAACAGTAATTACAACACTTGTTAATGGTGAAACAGTCACCCGGACAGGTACAAGCAGCAGCGGCTGGTCAAGACTTGTCTACAACGGACAGACTGTATACGCTGTTACAAGTTATTTAACAACAGACCTTACACCTAAGACAACTGAAAGTCCTACAACCGGATTTAACACGAAATTCACGGACTGTAACGACACAGTAACACCTAAAGACGAAGTTAATCTGAGAAATAAGCCTAGTGTGACAGATGCAGATTCTGTTGTTGTTGCAACTGCTAAAAAAGGCGAGCTTTTCACCAGAACCGGCTATAATACAGAGGTTGGCTGGTCAAGGGTTATATATAACGGTCAGACACTTTACTGTGTTACAAGCCTGCTTTCTATCCAATAAATTTAAAATATCAGGAGAATTATTGTGAGTATTATAATCACTGATTTATGCAAAACCTTTGATGACAATGAAGTTCTTAAAAATGTTAATATAACACTTAAAGATAATTCTATATATTGTCTTATGGGAACTTCCGGCATTGGAAAAACAACGCTTTTAAGAATTCTAATGGGACTTGAACATGCTGATTCCGGCAGTATATCCGGTATAGATATAAAAAGCATATCTTGTATGTTTCAGGAGAACAGGCTTATTCCTGACCTTTCAGCAATAGATAATGTCAGAATAGTACTTCGTGGTAAACCAAATAGACAAGAAATCCGTAATAATCTGTTATCAATTCTTCCAGATGATAGTCTTGATATGCCTGTAAATTCATTATCCGGTGGAATGAAAAGAAGAGTTGCACTTGCAAGAGCATTATCATATCCGGGCAAATTAATAATACTTGATGAACCATTCACAGGTTTAGATAAGAATACTAAGTTAAATGTAATAGACTATATCTTAAAAATGCGTAATAACCGTACTTTGCTTATTGCAACTCATGGAACTGATGATGCCAATCTGTTAGGGGCTGAAATAATAAAGCTTGATAAAAATATTAATTAGACCATTAATTAAAGGGAGACTGTCTTATGACAATCTCCCTTATTAATATTATGTGACTACATTTCTTCGATAATCTTTCTTGCAACATATACACCACTGGCAGAAGCGTGTGATAATGAATGTGTAACGCCGCTTCCGTCGCCAATTATGTATAAGCCCTTATATCTTGTCTCAAGATTGTTGTCAATCTCCACTTCCATGTTATAGAACTTAACCTCAACACCATACAGAAGTGTATCATCATTGGCAGTTCCCGGTGCAATCTTATCAAGTGCGTAAATCATCTCAATAATTCCATCAAGAATTCTCTTAGGAAGTACAAGACTTAAATCCCCCGGAGTAGCAGCAAGAGTAGGCTTTACGAGTCCCTCCTCAATTCGCTTTTCTGTACTTCTTCTTCCTCTCATAAGGTCACCGAATCTCTGAACAATAACGCCACCACCAAGCATATTGGAAAGTCTCGCAATACTTTCACCGTATCCGTTACTATCCTTGAATGGCTCTGAAAAATGCTTTGCAACAAGAAGCGCAAAGTTGGTGTTCTCTGTCTGCTTCTCAGCACCTTCATAGCTGTGTCCGTTAACTGTTACAATGCCGTTAGTGTTCTCATTAACTACGATTCCATTAGGATTCATACAGAAGGTTCTTACAAGGTCCTCGAATTTCTCTGTTCTATATACAATTTTGCTTTCGTACAGTTCATCTGTAAGATGTGCAAATATAACGGCCGGAAGCTCAACTCGCACACCAATATCAACACGGTTAGACTTGGTTGGAATCTCAAGCTTCTGACAGACATTTTCAATCCATTTGCTTCCGCTTCGGCCAACAGAAACAATACATTTGTCACAATCCATGTACTCGTCCTTATAGAATACTCTGTAACCGCCATCTATCACCTCAATGTTGCTTACAGGAGTATTAAAGTAGAAGTCTATATGGTCCTTCATCTCATTGTACATATTCTCAAGAACAACATAGTTAATATCTGTTCCAAGATGTCTTACTGACGCATCAAGAAGCTTTAACTTGTTCTGCATGCATAAAGTCTTGAACTTAGTGCCTGCTGTCGAATACATGTGAGTCTCTTCACCACCATGTGATGTATTAATTGTATCAACATACTTCATCAGGTCAATTGACTGATCCCTGCCAATATATTCATAAAGAGTTCCACCGAAATCATTAGTTATATTATATTTACCATCTGAAAATGCACCAGCACCACCAAATCCGTTCATAATCGCACATGTTGGACATTTGATACATGATTTAACCTTCTTGCCGTCTATAGGACATTTTCTCTTTTCTAATGTGTTGCCTTCTTCAAACACAGCAACTCTTGTCTCTGGTGACTTCTTCATAAGCTCATACGCAGAAAAGATTCCACCCGGTCCGGCTCCAATAATAATTACATCGTATTCCATACATTATCCTCCTCGGAGAAATATCTTAGAATATTATATCATAGAATCGGGGTTATGTGGTATAGTGTAGGTTTTAATTAGAGTATTTAGCATCAGACTACTTATTGATGAGCAAGGTATTATCATCAAGGCTAATGATAAGGTCAAAGCAGCAGATGATGCTGAAAATATGCTTAAGGAATTAAGTTAATATAATAAAATTATTTTGGAAGATGAATGGCGGAATTTTATGACAGAAA
>OMCU01001206.1_pt1 | contig 11328 bp, 7 predicted proteins | sample 1645081 | NCBI WGS metagenome assembly OMCU01 (sample SAMEA103958122, study PRJEB25191) | human gut metagenome | biome: human-associated habitat [ENVO:00009003]; feature: intestine environment [ENVO:2100002]; material: feces | place: Germany | collected 2013/2015 | reverse complement strand
GCGGAACAGCAGAGACTTCTTGAAGAGCAGCAGCGGCTCTATGATGAACGTGCGAGGCTCAAAAAGGAAGCACGGATGATCGACACTTTGAAGGCAAACGTGGACGATTTCCTCAAACCAAACACAGAGCGCGACCAAGAGCATCAACGCAATTCTCAGCGCGAATAAAGGGAAAAGGCAAGGCAGCTTTCATGAATAACTGCCTTGCCCTTTTTGAAAATCAAAACCATCAAGAACTTGCATCTTTTTTGTGAACTTGTGCATGAGATAATTGCATTCAAAGAGGTTTTCGTGTATAATAGAATGGAAGTCATGATTAGCGGATGAGTAAAGGGGTGCGTATCATGGGAATCAGCTATAAAAAACTTTGGATGCTCCTGTTAGAACGTGACATAAAGAAGTCCACTTTCCGGCAAGAGCTTAACCTTGCATCCGGAACATGGACGAAACTGAATAAGGGGGAAGAAGTGTCCCTCTCTATTTTGCTGCGCATCTGCGGCTATTTGAATTGTGACATTGGAGATATTTGTGAGGCTGTGCGGACGGACAACTGATAAGTCCTTTTTCCGTGCGGCTTTTTTATATACCAGTGGAGAAGGATTAAAGGTTTGTGCGTAGCAGGACTGTTACAGAAGAAGGAGGATAACAGATGGATATTGGCGTAACGATAAGCAAAGTCAGAAAAGAATACAAGGAATACTTACGGGAAACTCACCCTGACTGGGCTGACACAACTATCAGCACCCATGTTTCCGATGCGTTCTATCTGTATCAAAACACTATTGCGCTGTCCTTCTGGAAGTGTTTTGAAAGTGATGCCTCTATGGAGAAGGCGAAGGGTGAAATCTTCGACTACCTAAAACAAGAAGTGATGTCTGATCGAGCAGACGAACGCACTGCGCAGTATTATAGAGATTTGAAGCGTCTGAAAGAATTTATTGATTCTAAGGGCGGCGTCAAGACGTATATCGGTTATGAATATGACTGCGAAGTCATTGTCTACAAATATGCTAAGATGGTTTATGATGGCACGATGGAGATGGACGCCGCTGTAAAAGCCATGTGTCAAGAGGTTCCGTGCTTTGGAGAAACCTCGCACAAGCTGACGATCATGCTCTTTGCGTCCATGATGAAGGGCATAAAATACACTCGCAGGTCCAACACTGAAACTACGGTTTACTTCATCGTCCACATCGGAAAAGACTACGGGCAGGAGCAGATGGTCAATGCTCTAAAAGCCACTCAGGAAAACATTAAATATTACTACGAGCAAACCGGCAACAAGTCTAACAGCATTCGTAGAGGATGCAAAAAGATCGTCGAAGAGAACAGCATTGATATATCCTTCGACGATGAAATCTTTGATGGAATTATTCCGAAGGAGAACACAGATACAGCTCTTTCATCCGACGCTACTGCAATACACTATTGGCTGTACGCAGCGGGTGATGGTTCCGCAAATTGGGAGAATGATTATGCCGAAGGGATTATGGCTATCGGCTGGTCTGACCTTGGTGATCTAATGGAATATAGCTCCAAAGAAGAAATGCGGACAAAGATGAAAGAGGTCTACGGGGATACTGGCTCATATAAGAATCAGGTTCTTGCTACATGGCAATTTGCAAACGAGCTGAAACCCGGTGATGTTGTCTTTGTTAAAAAAGGCAGAAAGCAGATCCTCGGTCGCGGGCTGGTCGAAGGCGAATACGTTTTTGATCCTGAACGCGGTCAATATGCCAATACCCGAAAGGTACGCTGGACAGATAAGGGCGAGTGGGAATTATCAGATCAGGGCGCTATCAAAACGTTGACGGATATTACGTCCTACACAGATTACGTCAAGAAGCTGCAAAACATGATTGACGGAGATAAGCACGAAGATACCTTCGACGATGCCGCTGATGAGGAAATCACTTTCGAGCCATACACCGCCGATGATTTTCTGACCGATGTGTATATGGACGAAGATCGGTATAAGGTTCTCAAGTCGCTGCTTCTAACCAAAAAGAATGTAATTCTGCAAGGCGCACCGGGCGTGGGAAAAACCTTCGCAGCAAAAAGACTGGCATTTTCTATCATGGGAGAAAAGGACACCAACCGTGTGAAAATGGTTCAGTTTCATCAGAGTTATAGCTATGAAGATTTCATCATGGGTTTCCGCCCGACGGAGACAGGATTTGAACTGCGAAAGGGCGTATTCTACGAGTTTTGCAGGCAAGCTGCCGAGGATGATCGTCCATACTTTTTCATTATCGACGAGATCAACAGAGGCAATCTCAGCAAGATTTTTGGCGAACTCTTCATGTTGATTGAGAGTGATAAACGCGGTGTCGAATTGCAACTTCTATATGCAGATGAGCAGTTCTCCATTCCGAGTAACGTCTATATCATTGGCATGATGAACACTGCTGACCGTAGCCTCGCCATGCTGGACTACGCACTTAGACGTCGTTTTGCTTTCTTTGAGCTTGCTCCGGCATTTTCGTCTGCTGGATTCAGAGCATACAGAACGAAAGTCAATAACCCGAAGTTTGACCGGCTCATTGCAACAGTTGAGCAGCTTAACGACGTAATTGCAAACGATGACTCGCTCGGTGAGGGGTTCTGTATTGGACATAGCTATTTCTGTACAAACGCAACCATCAACGATGAATGGATGCGGTCTGTTGTCGAATATGAACTGATACCTCTTTTGAAAGAATACTGGTTTGACGAGGCAGTTAAAGTGAAGGATTGGAGCCGCACATTACGCGAGGTAGTCAAATGATCCGTGTCCAGAACGTTTATTATATGCTGGCTTATGCGTTCCAAGTGCTGCATGAGCAAGGGTATAAAAATGTCGCCACCGAAGAGTTTGATAATGTGGCTGAACTTCTGGCTGCTATTCTCTGCCGTGGAGTATCTGTCCAGATAAAGAGAGGCTTAATCAGACAATACATTTCGAGAGAGGAAGCACTTGCGTCTCCCCGTGGGAAACTTGAAATTGGTGAATCCATAAAGACACAGGTTATTCGTAAGAAACAGCTCGTTTGCAATTATGATGAGTTTTCGGTTGATGCCTACCCAAACCGAATCATCAAAACAACAATGGATTTGCTGCTTCGTGGAAGTATTTCAAAAGCCAGAAAAAAGGAGATCAGGAAGTTGATGATTTTCTTTGATGGCATCAGCATATTGGACATCCATAGTATCAACTGGGACATTCAATATGATCGCAATAATCAAACATATCGGATGTTGATAGCCGTTTGCCGATTTGTGATAAAAGGGTTTTTGCAAACGACAGCCGATGGCTCAACAAAGATTATGGATTATGCAGATGATCAAACAATGGCGAAGCTATATGAGAAGTTTATTCTCGGATACTATCAGCGTGAGCATCCAGAGTTAAAAGCATACTCTCCACAGATTGCGTGGCAAGTCACAGATGGGTACAGAACGCTCTTGCCGACGATGCAGTCCGACATTGTGATTACGAATAAGGCAGCAAAGAAAACGCTCATCATCGACGCCAAATACTACACGCACAATATGCAAATGAAAGCACCGTACATGACGCAGACGCTTCATTCCGGAAATCTGTATCAGATTTTCACCTATGTGAAGAACTGGTCTGCCGCGCCGGATGAGGTCGTTTCCGGTATGCTTTTATATGCGGGAACAGACGATACGATTCAGCCAAACAATGATTATCAAATGAGCGGGAATCAGATCAGTGTGAAGACATTGGACATGGACTGCGACTTTTCTAAAATTGCAGCGCAGCTCGACAGCATTGCTGATCGGATAAAGTAGAGCGTAGGCGCTGGACAGCCGTTCTTCTAATCTCACTGCTTCTTAAACAAGCAGATACGCTCTCCGTGGAAAGGAGCAATCATGAGTATACTTGAAAATCCCATACCGAATGAGGTGTTGGATAATGCAACAAGCCCTCTCACCGATGACAGGGCAGCGTACAAAGACAGCACCTACGAGATCGTTTCAAAGGTGGCTTACCTGATTGGTGTGCCAAAACGCATCTTTGACAACGAACATGAAGCCCCCAAAGTTGAAGTATACAATCGGTTGGACAGCGATAAAACAGCTCGGATTATAAGACATCTTTGCATTGTACGAACTGCGATTGAGCGCAATTTCAAGCGCATCAATGAACGCATGAGATTCCAGTATGAGACCATTCTGAGTATGCCGGAATATGTTCCGCAGGAAAGCATAAACCAGCTAAGTCTTGACGGAGTGAACTTCATCAAAAACACCAGCAAAAAACTGTGCCAACACGTTGTCGAGATTAACAGGTTGATTTGCGATAGAATCAACAACTGCAAGAAGCTCTTTCCCCTCTGGATAAATTGGGATTACATTAAAGCACTTTTCGTCATGCCTGATGGTTTGAAGGAAGATGGTACAAGAGTGGCTGCCGACATTTATTACTCTCATTTGCTTTTTTATCCCTATCAGATGTACATAAACTGGCAGCCGGAGGAAGTCGGCAACATTCTTTACAATGATAAGAAGTTCGTTACCTTGCTGTACAGTTGGAACAACGACTATTTCACCGAATATAGCAAAGTCTCAGATGCGGGGAGTTATATCAAAGGAAGTATTTATGAGTTTATTGAGAGCAGCGAAAAGACCGTTATCGTTGTCGATTGTGAAAACTCTGATCCCTACAAGCTGTGTGCTACCTTAAAAAACCTCGATCACGAGTATACACAAAAAATTGCGTCGATCATTCTCTTTGATGATGTGCATACCGCCTCCGCATGGAGGATATTAGACAGCTTCACCGCAATTCATGTTGAACACATGATGATTGAACGGGTGAAGCAAAGCAAGTCGCTCGTTGATGTCATGCTTATTGCCCGAACTTGTCAGGAACACTACAAGAATAACGTCGATTCCTTTATTCTTGTATCCAGCGACTCCGACTACTGGGGGTTAATCTCGTCTCTGCCGGAAGCACGTTTTTTAGTTATGATTGAACGAGAGAACTGCGGACCGGACTTGAAGAATGCACTTCTGAATGCAGGGATATTTTATTGCTATATTGATGACTTCTACTCTGGGAATGCCGAGGACATCAAGCTCGGCGCACTTTTCAAAGAAATGGAGCGTTATATTGACCAAACCGTCAGGCTCAATATCAACGAGATGTTCAGTGCCGCTTTGAAGGTAACGCGCGTTGAGATGAGTTCGTCTGAGAAAAAACAGTTCATCGCAAAGTACCTAAAAACAATGCAAATGGAAATTACAGATGATGGTGACGTGGTTTTGCAGTTGAAACGAAAATAAGTCCGGTATTTGGGACACTTGCTATGATAAAATAGAAATGAGGACAGGCTGGCAACCAACAAATGATCCTCAAGTATTGGAGATGAAGATATGGCATACCAAAGCGAAGCGGCTCTTGAACAGCAGTTTATTGAGCAACTGAACAAGCAGGAATATACCACAGTCGCAATTCCTGATTATGACGCGCTGGTGGAGAACTTCAAAGTTCAGTTTGAAGCCTTCAATGCGCCAAAGCTGGATACGCCTATCACCGATAAAGAGTGGGAGCGTATCTTCAACCTCATGCTCGGAAAGTCTGTTTTCCAGAGCGCAAAAATCTTGAGGGATAAGTTTGTCCTTGAGCGTGAAGATGGTACAAAGGTATATCTGTCCTTCTTTGATCAGGACCACACGAAGAACATTTTCCAAGTTACTCATCAAACGACCGTGGTTGGAAAGTACGTCAATCGTTACGACGTTACGATTCTCGTAAACGGCTTACCCCTGATCCAAGTAGAATTAAAGCGCCGTGGCATTGACATCCGCGAGGCAGTCAATCAAGTCATGCGTTATAAGAAGCACTCCTACAACGGGCTGTATCATTTCATTCAGCTCTTTATTGTCTCCAACGGTGTTGACACAAAGTATTTTGCAAATTCCGACAGAGACCTGATGTATAGCCTTGCTTTCTTCTGGACTGATTTCAATAACGTCCGTATCACCAATTTGAAGGACTTTTCGATTTCTTTCCTTGCAAGGGATCACATCATTAAAATGCTGACACGCTACACCATCCTAAATGATACCGATAAGATTTTGATGGTCATGCGTCCCTATCAGGTTTATGCCGTAGAAGCGCTGATCCGTCAAGCAACGCTTACAAACCGGAATGCGTATATCTGGCACACAACCGGTGCGGGCAAGACGCTTACATCCTTTAAGACGGCGCAAATCCTCGCAGCAAATCCGAACATCAAGAAAGTCATTTTCCTTGTTGACCGAAAAGACTTGGATTCTCAGACAACCGAAGAGTTTAACAAGTTTGAGGCTGGCTCCGTTGATGTGACAGATCGCACCGATGTCCTTGTCCGCCAGATGAAGGACAAGAACAGGCAGCTTATCGTCACCACGATGCAGAAGATGGCAAACGCTGTAAAGCGCCCTCAGTACGAGAAAGTAATGGACGCATACAAAGACGAGAAGGTTGTCTTTATCATCGACGAGTGCCACCGCAGCCAGTTTGGGGATATGCACAAGGACATTGTGCGGCATTTCAGAAAGGCACAGTTTTTCGGCTTCACAGGGACACCTCGGTTTGAAGTCAACGGTAAAACTGAGGGTAAAATCACGCAAACAACAGAAATGCTCTTTGGTGAGTGTCTTCACAATTACCTGATTAAAGACGCCATCTTCGATAATAATGTTCTGGGCTTCCACATCGAATACATAAAAACAATGGAGGGTGATTTCGACTGGGATGACCCGACACTCGCGGACGCGATTGATATAGGCGAACTCTATATGTCCGATGAGCGAATGTCTCTGATCGCCAATCACATCATCCAGAACCACAAGGCAAAAACCCGAAATGGACAGTATACGGCTATTTTTGCCGTGTCCTCTATTGATGCCCTTGTTAAGTATTACGACATTTTCAAGAAGATCAAGCATGATCTGAATATCAGCGGCATCTTCTCCTACGGGCAGAATGAGGATGCCGAGGGCAAGGACGAGCATAGCCGTGATTCGTTGGAGCGTATCATCAAGGACTATAACGAGATGTACGGAACCAATTTCTCCACGGATACGTTCTCAGCTTATCACAAGGACATCTCTGACCGAGTAAAGGGAAAGAAAACAAAGTCGCTTGATATTCTCATCGTTGTGAATATGTTCCTGACCGGATTTGACAGCAAGCAGCTCTCTGTCCTTTATGTGGACAAGGACTTGAAGTATCATGATCTGCTGCAAGCCTATTCCCGCACAAACCGCGTTGAGAAGGAAACAAAGCCCTTTGGCATTATCATTTGCTACCGCAACCTCAAAAAACGCACCGATGACGCGCTGACACTCTTCTCTAAGAGTCAAGATACCTCCGGCATTGTTGTTCCGGGGTATCAATACTTCGTGGAGAAGTTCAACGAAATGGTGATGAAGCTCAAGGAAATTGCTCTGTTTCCGGAGTCCGTTGACACAATGCAGAACGAGGACGATCAGAAGAAGTTTGTCGTGACCTTCCGTGAGCTGACAAAGTACCTCCAATCGTTGCAGACCTTTATTGAGTTCAGTTTCGATCAGGATGCTCTTATCATGTCCGAGCAAGAATATCAGGACTATAAGAGCAAATACCTCATGCTCTACTCAAGGCAAAAAACAGACCGCGAGGTTGTCTCCGTCCTGAATGACGTTGACTTCTGCATCGAATTGATGGAGAGTGACAGGATCAATGTCGCATACATCATGAACCTGATCCGTAACATCCACTTCGATGATCCCAAACAAAAGGATTACGATATTAAACACATTAAGGACGAGTTGGGGAGAACTGATAATCCGCAGTTGCTCCGGAAAGTCGAAATCCTGCAAGCATTCTTGGATCGTGTTGTTGTCGGCTTGGAAAGTGCGGATGAAATTGATGCAGCCTATAACGACTTTGAAAATGAAGCAAAGCGCGAAGAGATCGTTGCCTTTGCGAAGACCGAGGATATTGACGCATCCATGCTGACAGATATTATTTCGGAATATGAGTTTTCCGGCACAATGGATGCAGGAAATATCCGAGATCGGATTGAGAAGCCCTTGCCGCTTTTGAAGAAACGCTCCCTTGTAAATCGGATCGTTGATTTCATCCGACAGCACACAGAGAAATACCAATAAGGAGAGAGATAAATGGATAATTCGATTCAGGCTCATCAGAAGGAGCTTTGCAATAAGCTATGGGCAATGGCAAATGCCTTGCGCGGAAACATGGAGGCGTATGAGTTCAAGAACTACATCTTGGGCATGATCTTCTACTACTACCTTTCTGACCGGACAGAGAAGTATATGGCGAATCTTCTCAAGGATGACGGTATCGGTTATGAAGAGGCGTGGGCAGACGAAGAGTACAAGACCGCTGTTGTCGAAGAGGCGCTGCGCGATCTCGGCTATGTCATCGAGCCACAGTATTTGTTCCGCAAGATGGTCAAGATGGTGGAAAACCGCTCCTTTGATATTGAGTTTTTGCAGAGCGCAATCAACGCGCTGATGGAGTCCACAATCGGAAACGATTCTCAGGAAGACTTTGATGGGCTGTTTTCTGATATGCAGCTCGATTCCTCAAAGCTCGGTCATACTGTCAAAGACAGAAGTGCTGTTATGGCAAAGATCATCGCTTCGCTGGACGAAATCAACTTCGGTGTGGATGATACCAAAATTGACGTACTGGGTAACGCCTATGAATATCTGATCGGTCAGTTTGCTGCAACTGCTGGCAAGAAAGCCGGTGAGTTCTACACGCCTTCCGGTCCTGCCGAATTGCTTTGCCGTCTGGCTTGCCTCGGTCTCACGGATGTCAAGGATGCAGCTGACCCCACTTGTGGCTCTGGCTCACTGCTGCTGCGTCTCAAGAACTATGCCAACGTGAGAAACTACTATGGACAGGAATTAACCTCCACGACTTATAACCTCGCCAGAATGAACATGATTCTGCGTGGAGTCCCGTATCGCAACTTTAACATCTATAACGGTGATACCTTGGAGCATGACTACTTCGGGGACATGAAGTTCCGTGTTCAGGTTGCCAATCCGCCTTATTCTGCAAACTGGTCTGCCGATATGCACTTCATGGAGGACGAGCGTTTCAACGAATACGGCAAACTTGCGCCTAAGAGCAAAGCTGACTTTGCTTTTGTACAGCACATGGTTTACCACATGGATGAAGATGGGCGAGCTGTTGTCCTGCTACCTCATGGTGTCCTGTTCCGTGGTGCGGCGGAGGAAGTAATCCGCAAACACCTTATTCAGAAATTGAACGTTCTGGATGCGGTAATCGGTTTGCCTGCAAATCTGTTCTTTGGTACGGGAATCCCTGTCTGCGTTCTTGTTCTCAAAAGAGAGCGCAACGGTAACTCTGACAACATTCTTTTCATCGACGCTTCCAGCGACTTTGAAGCCGGAAAGAACCAGAACATCCTTCGGGAGTGCGACATTGACAAGATTGTTGAAACCTACGAGCGCCGTCAGGATGTCGATAAATACGCTCATGTTGCAACAATGCAGGAGATTGAAGAGAACGGCTTCAACCTGAATATCCCTCGCTATGTTGACACCTTTGAGCCGGAACCTGAGATTGACCTGAATGAAGTTGCCGCTGAGATCCGCAAGCTGCAATCTGAAATTAAGGATATTGATGCGGAACTGAAACCGTATTTTGATGAGCTGGGGCTGGATTTCCCCTTTGACGTGGAGGGCAAATAATTATGGCAAATGTATCCTCAAGTAACGGTCTTGAGAAGCGTCCGAAGCTCCGCTTTCCGGGTTACGATGAGCCGTGGAGAACAGAGAAACTGTCTGATTTTGCAGAACGAGTAACACGGAAAAACAGCAACAATGAAACTGATCTACCCCTGACAATATCCTCGAAAGATGGTCTTGTCGATCAGATCAGTTACTTCAACAAAACCGTTGCAAGCAAAGACATGAGCGGATATTACCTTTTGAGGAATGGCGAATATGCGTATAACAAGAGCTATTCCGTAGGTTACGACTTCGGTTCAATAAAGCGGTTAGACCGCTATCCTATGGGAGCGTTGTCTACACTATATATCTGTTTTGCGCTCAAAAAGCACGATACAGACTTCATTAAGGTGTACTTTGATTCACTCAAATGGTACAAGGAAATCTATATGATTTCAGCAGAAGGGGCAAGAAATCACGGATTGCTTAATGTTCCAACAGATGAGTTCTTCTCCACAAAACACTATCTGCCGGAGAATGCTGCCGAGCAAAGGAAGATTGCAGATTTTCTCATTGCCTTAGATCGTCGTATCGACGCGCAACAATCTCTCGTAGATAACCTCAAGAAGTATAAAAGAGGTGTCATGAGAGCCATTTTCAGAGGCAAGGCTATCCTTTTCTCTGAAACAACAAAATGGAAATCTGTTCGTTTGGGTGACGAATGCACCTTCTTTTCGGGAGGTACGCCCAGATCAACCGACAGCAGTTTTTATGGAGGTGAAATTCCGTTTATTCGTTCCGGTGAAATACACGGAGCAAAAACAGAACTCTTTTTGACCGATGACGGTTTGAAATATTCATCTGCTAAGTTGGTTTCCAAAGGCGATTTGATTGTTGCTTTATATGGTGCAACAAGTGGCGAAGTCGATATATCCCAAATTGACGGAGCGATCAATCAGGCAATTTTGTGTATTCGCCCCAAGCTGGTAAATCGAACTTTCTTAAAATACCTTCTCGAAGATAGCAAAGATGACATCTTGAATACTTATCTTCAAGGAGGACAAGGAAATCTTTCAGCAGAAATAATCAAAAACCTTGTTTTCGACATACCGGATGATCGCTCACAGTCAGCAGTTGTTGATTTCCTTGATATGATTGATCAGCGTATCAGCAAGTCTCTCATGAAATTAGAGAGTATTGCTACGCTTCGTTCTGCTCTAATGCAGCAACTTTTTATATGAAAAGCTGCTGCATAATGCCTCTGCGATGTTCTATAAGTGCATTAAGTTCCTGCTGTGTATGCTCAATTCTTCTGTCCATCGCTGCTAAATGGCTACTTATTTTATGTTGGACATCAAGATCAGGCACTTTGATCATCAGCTTCTCAAACTCCGATTTACTCAGAATTGGAAGAGTTTGCATTGAAACCTTGCTTCGGTATTCTGGGAAGAAGTTCTCGAAAGCGTAATAAATAAACTCATAATCGAAGTCCTCTGATACAACAAGAGCGTTAATCTGTTGATTGGTAATCATGCTAGTTTTCGCTATACCAAGTTTTCCAATAAGTCCGATACAAGTTACGATAACAGAATTTGGTGGTAGTGGTCTACCTAAAGCAAA
>OMCU01001195.1_pt1 | contig 11426 bp, 9 predicted proteins | sample 1645081 | NCBI WGS metagenome assembly OMCU01 (sample SAMEA103958122, study PRJEB25191) | human gut metagenome | biome: human-associated habitat [ENVO:00009003]; feature: intestine environment [ENVO:2100002]; material: feces | place: Germany | collected 2013/2015 | reverse complement strand
GCCCTTTCGTAAAAACCAACCCATCCTGAATCCGGCTGACCTGCTTCGGTTCATAGGACTGCAACAAATTATACCGATCCTGCTGATGCTTTGTCAGGCTTTCTTTTGCCTCATCCACATCTGCCTTATCTTTCACGGCAATCACTACAATTTCATCTGCTTTGTGTCCATCCGAAGAATAGCTTACAAAATAACTGTCCACTTTTTTATAGTCCATGTCAGAAATATGGGAAAACTTATCTTCTGCATCTTTTTCTGTGCTGCTGGCATTAAGCATCTCCGGCAGATCCGGATCCGCTGCTTCCATCGCCGTGCGCAGGTCATACATACTGACAGAACCGGACGTGTTTTTCTTCGCACCACATCCCACACACATCACCAGCATGGTCAGCACCAGCAGAAGTTTCCAACCCGTTTTTTGTTTTTTCATCTGTTATCTGGCCTCCACAGTTTCTTCTGTACTGAACGTTGCCCCATTTTGTGCCGCATTATCCATGGTCATATCCTTATTTCCGATATCAGCACTTGCGCCATCCATCATCATGCCATCTCCGTTTGCAGATTCCAGTCCCTGAAATGCTTTCTGGACAGCCTTGTCGATTTTTTTCTGTTCTTTTTCGCTGATATTCTGGCTTGTATTGTCCGTGTTATATCCCGGCATGGTAACATTAAACAAATATCCTTTTCCATCCGGATCCTGAATCCAGTTGTAAGTTCCCAGACTGTATGGCATATCCTTATAGTTTCCGGACATCAGGAAATTGTCAATGGAAGAAGCTATGGCATTTGCCACCTGCGCTTTTTCCTCTGTAATATCCTCTTTAAACGCAACCATGACCCCGCCAAGCTTTTTATCCATAGCAGCACGCAATGCTTTCGGCAGATCATATATACTGTCCACGGTTTTCTTATTCTGGTATGCCATATTGTACTTTAATGAGTTAGCTGCCGGGAAGTAATCGCGATCCCAGCTCTGGGACTGTCCATACATGGCATCCGTCACATTAAAGTTCGCATAATTTCCATTTCCTGCATCGGAATAAATATCGGTAATGTACCAGTCTCCGTCAATTTTTACCACATCCCAGCTATGGAATTTTTCTGTATTATGTTCCACTTTACATTCAATTCCCATCATCTGCATGAACATGCGGAATGTCGTTGCATAACCGACGCATACGGCATTGTGGTATTTTAACACACCGTATGGATTATCACAGTCTTCCTGTGTACTCGGAATAACGGTCAGTGCCCCGGAATCCTGCTGGAGCTTTTTGGTCATCCAGTCATACACCGCCTTTTCCTTTTCAAAATCAGACATGCTGTCCGTAATCTTCATATCTTTGATCGCTTTTTTTGCCATATCAAGGGTTTCTTTTTCTTTGTCTGTCAGCTTTGAAGTATCGCCGGATTTGTAGGCATCCGAAATATTTGTGGTAGGTTTGATCTCATAATTATCTGCGATCTTTACGTAATCCTCGGTAGTCTCAGGATTTTCTTCCTTTTTCTGCTCTGCAATATAGGATTTTAAAGTCACCAGATTAAACGCAGAAATCGTGGTACTTCCCACAACGCCTGCTGCAAGAATCACCGCTACAATCCCTTTCCATGCACCGCCTTTTTTCTTTTCTTTCTGCTCCGGCTGCACCGGATTACTTTTTACGCTTTCATAAGTTTCCATATGTATTTACCTCATATTTTAATTGATGTATTTTTTCTACTGCACCTTTATTATAGCAGTTTCACATCCAAAAAAGGCTATCTTTAAAGAAACTTAAATAAATATTAAGATCCGTCTGTACGAAAAAAAGGACATCCACCGCGAATGTCCTTTTCTCCCATATGGTATCATCCTTATATTACATCTTCCTCAATATGCTCCCTGCCCTGTGCAATGATTGACCGGACGTGGTCATCTGCCAGGGAATAAAAAACAGATTTTCCCTCCCTGCGGCATTTGACTAACTTATTCTGTTTTAAAATCCGAAGCTGATGGGAAATTGCAGACTGTGTCATTGACAATGCCGCTGCAAGATCACAGACACACACCTCTGCTTCAAACAGGACAAACAGGATGCGGATACGGGTGGAATCTCCAAACACTTTAAATAATTCTGCAAGATCATACAGTTCCGTTTCTTCCGGCATCGTGTCATTCACAATCTTTAGCAGATCCGGATGTACCTGATTTTCACTACAGCATTCAATCTTTTCTTTTTCCATGAAGTTCCTCCTCTCCACCGGAACATTTCCGGCAGAATTATACCCTATAATTTTTTTACAAAAAGTGCGCGGATTGCATTCAGCACAGCAATCACCATAACACCGACATCTGCAAAAATTCCCATCCACATATTTGCAATACCTATCGTTACCAAAAACAGGCAGAGCAGTTTAATCCCGATTGCAAAACAGATATTTTCATATACAATCCGCAGGCACTTTCTTGCGATACGGATTGCTTTCGCAATCTTGAGCGGATCATCATCCATCAGTACCACATCTGCTGCCTCAATCGCCGCATCCGATCCAAGTGCTCCCATAGCGATTCCGACGTCAACACGGGAAAGCACAGGTGCATCATTGATGCCATCCCCGACAAAGGCAACGGTACTCTTTTCTTCCCTGGTCCGCAACAGTTTTTCCACTTCGGAAACTTTATCTGCCGGAAGCAGCTGGGAATGTACTTCCGTGATTCCAACCTCCCCTGCTACCTGCTGTGCTACACGGTCATCATCACCCGTCAGCATTACCAGCCGGTGCACACCGGAATTTTTTAGTGCCTGCATGGCAGCCGCCGCATTCGGCTTAATCATATCTGAAATCAGTATATGACCGGCATAGACACCATCGACTGCCAGATGTACGATTGTACCGGTACAGCTGCAGTTGCGGTACGCAATTTTTTCTTTTTTCATGAGTTTGTCATTTCCTGCCGCAACCCTGTGTCCGTCTACCGTTGCGATCACACCATGTCCACCGATTTCCTGTACATCTGTGACCCGGTCCACATCCAGTTTCTTACCATAGGCTTTCTGCAGGCTGATACTGATCGGATGTGTGCTGTGACACTCTGCCAGTGCCGCATACTCCAGCAGCTGTTCTTCCTTTTTCGTATATACCGGATGTCCGGACACAACCGGACAGCTGCCGGATGCACAGTTTGTTCCATGAATTCCGCAGACTTCAAATACCCCCTGCGTAATTGTTCCTGTCTTATCAAAGACAACCGTGCGCGTTCCCGCAAGTGCTTCCAGATAGTTGGAACCCTTTACCAGAACACCCTCTGCACTGGCACCTCCGATTCCTGCAAAAAAGCTGAGTGGAATACTGATGACCAGCGCACACGGGCAGCTGATAACCAGAAATGTCAGTGCACGGTAAATCCAGATGCCCCAGTCTGCCGGAAGCCCCATAAACAGCATGCGGACAAGCGGTGGCAGAATTGCCAGTGCCAGCGCGCCGTAACAGACTGCCGGTGTATAATAATGTGCAAATCTGGAAATAAAATTCTCGGAACGTGATTTCTTGGAACTTGCATTCTCCACCAGATCAAGAATCTTAGAAACCGTAGACTCTCCAAACTCTTTTGTGGTGCGGATCTTTAACAGTCCGGAAATATTGATACATCCACTGATGATTTCCTCTCCCACAGCGACTTCCCGCGGAACACTCTCTCCCGTCAGTGCACTGGTATTCAGGGAAGAATGTCCTTCCACAACCACACCATCGATTGGGACTTTTTCGCCCGGCTGTACAATAATCACCGTGCCGATCTCCACCTCATCCGGATCTACTTTTTCCATCTGACCGTCTGTTTCAATATTTGCATAATCCGGCCGGATATCCATCAGATCACTGATATTCCGGCGGCTCTTACCGACTGCATAACTCTGGAACAGCTCTCCGATCTGATAAAACAGCATAACTGCAACGCCTTCTTTGTAATCGCCGAGGGCGATCGCTCCGATGGTTGCCACTGCCATCAGAAAATTTTCATCAAACATCTGCCTGTTGCAGATTCCCTTCCAGGCTTTCCGCAGAATATCATAACCGATCACAAAATACGGAACCAGATAGAAAAGAAACTCCAGCCACTTTGGTATGGAAACAATGCTTCCTGCAATCCCGATGATAACCAGAAGCACTGCTGCCACAATAATTCGTTTCAATACTTTTTTCTGCTTTTTATTCATGGTGCCCTCCAATCTGACTGATACCTATGGGAAAAGCCGGATTTAAAGAAAGATCTCACAATCATCTTCCACTTTCTTACAGTTCTTTAACACATCCTGCATAACCGCTTTTGCATCTGCACCCTCTTCAAATTCTACGTTCATCTTCAGTGTCATGAAATTTACAGTTGCATCCTTTACTCCGGTAGTAGCTTTTGCAGCTTCCTCCATTTTATTTGCACAGTTTGCACAATCCACATCAATTTTGTAAGTTTTCTTCATCGTCGGTTTCCTCCATACTTTCCTTTTTCATTTTATCATTCTTTCATATGAGCATTTGTTCATATGTTTGATTCTATTATAGCGTAAAGTTCGTAAATGTCAATATATTTTTAATACGCTGGGATTGTTTCGGAATTGAATTTTCCAGATCATTTTTTTAATAAACAGATGTGCATGTGTTTTTTAAGAAAATCAAGTGTTCTATCACTTTCCAAATTGATAGTGGACATATAGAAAATAAAACTTTCTTTTAGGTTCGGGACATATCTCATAACTTTTTTCACATATGTCCCATTTAAACATCTTCCCCGTATTCACCGTCTGTTTCCGGTTCTTCATAATCATCTGAGCCATCATAAATGTCCTGCATCAATGGTTCTTTTACTATCTTTTTCTTTCCGATAAGCACTGCCGCTACAGCTGCGGTAATCGGTACGGTCAGCCAACCCCAAGAGTTCCCGAAAGTCCCTGCATGATTTCTGTTCCGATTACATAAGAATTGATCAGCTGATTATAACTCAGATTGTATGCATAATTGACAACGAGCGTAGACAACGAACCACCGACATAGGCAAAAATCAGTGTATTTGCCATGGTTCCCATCATATCGCGCCCCACACGGATTCCCGACACAAACAACTCTTTTGTCCCCAGCTGCGGACTGCGTTCGTGCAGTTCCTGAATCGTGGATGCAATTGACATGCCAACATCCATGGTTGCCCCAAGTGCGGCTATAATGATTCCCGAAAACAGAAGCTGTCCTATTTTTATCTGTGTATTCTGTGCCACATAATTCAACGTTTCGATATCAGACACATTATACCCGGTAATGCCTGCGGCTTTTCCAAACACAACTGCGGCTGCCACAACCACACCGCTGACCGTTCCCACCACTGCAGATACCGTCTTTTTAGAGACTCCGCCCAAAAGCCACAGGGTCAGCAATGTCGAGAGAATAACAACAACAATGGTAATACCGATCGGTGAAATGCCCCGGTACATCAGCGGAAACATCAGATAAACAATACACACACCAGTAAATGCCAGACTTGCAATGGCTTTGACTCCTTTTTTCCCACCTATAATACATATCACCAGACAGAAAAAAAGTACAAACAGATAAATTGCCATAGTACGGTCTTTGCTGTATACCGTAACGACAGCATTATCATCTGTGGAACTGACAATGACAATTACGCGCGAACCAACTTCACAGTTCTCCATGCCAAACAAGGAACCGCTTGGATTGACGGCATCAAACTCTTCCCCTGCATATGCTCCGGATTTAACCTGTACGCGCACCTCCTGTGTCCCGTATCGGTTTCCATCTTCTGCCAGATTATCTTTCGTGATCTTTGTCACGACTGCTTTCTCATAGCTTTGCCCTTCCGTGGAAATCAGGGATACTTTTTCGAACTGGTTTCCTTTGACTAATAACAGTAGGAACCCCACCAGACAAAGGGTTCCCACTAAAACTTTTTTCCAGTTTTTCTTCATTATTATTTAGCTGCTTTCTTTACTGCTTTCTTTGTAACAGTAATCGTAATTGTTTTACCTGCTGCCTGATACTGGCTGGTTGCTGCTGCCTTCACCGTAATTGTAACCTTTCCGGCCTTTTTTACGGTAACTTTTCCGTTCTTATCAATAATTGCAATCTTTTTATCGGAAGAGGTATAGGTAAGCGGTGTTTTTGCTTTTGCATTTAAGGAAAAGGCTTTGTCTCCTACGGTTTTTTTGTAAGAGTTCTTCGCCTGAATGGTCTGCTTTACCGCATCTTTTACGATCGTATATGTAGTAGATCCCTGTAACTGTTTTCTGGTCGTTGCATCATAAGTTGTTACAGAAAACTTTTTGTCCGTTACTTTTACGACGGAATAGGTTGGTGTCCAGGTCTGGCTTCTCTCAGAAATGAAGTCCTGTTTGGAAGCAATCAGGCTATAGAATTTTGAACCTGTTGCAGAGTTTGCCTCTAAATATACGGTTCCTTCCGGATTGGTAACGGTTCCGCCAACGGTCTTGTTTACGATTTCATAGCAGTTATTCTGTGCCTGATAATCACTGTCTTTTTCAGCTTCCTCTACAGATTTGTATCCATAAGTGCTGTAAGAAGTATGATCCTTTCCATCCCCCTCAAGCTGGAAGGTTCTGGAATAGGTATGATCATGTCCCTGCATCACCACATCAATCTTATACTTATCCATCAGTGGAGTAAGCTGTGTACGAAGCACCATACCATCGGAATCGGAATGGTCGTAACCACTGCCGTAAATATCCTGATGGAATACCACAATACGCCATTTGGCATCTTTATTCTCATTGATTGCTTTTTTCATAACATTCTCATGCGTTGCACAGTTATAGTTGTTTGTATCAAGAACAATGAACAGGACATTTCCATAACGATAATAGTAATCGGTTCCTGCCTTTGTCTTTCCCTGTACATAATTGGTATCGGTATCGGAAAAAGCATTTGGATTATTAAAATGCAGGCTGTACTGATTCGAAACACTGTCGTGGTTACCAATGGTCGTTGCTACCGGAAGGGAAGTCAGTGCCTCTGCCCCAAGATATCCTGCATATTCCCGCTCGTTGCTTCCGTAGTTCACCTGATCTCCTGCGGACACAAGAAAACTTACATCGGAATGATCCTCGAGTGCTTCATTTAATACGTTGTTCCAGTTATAGCTGTCATTTCTTGCTGCAAGATTTTTTTCCGGTGCAGAAGTTACAACATTTCCTGCATTTTCCATCTTTTCACTCTCACTGCTGGTCTGACCTTTGGAAGCCCCGATCTGCGGATCCCCGACATACAGGAAAGAAAATTCATCAAACTCCTGTGTGGTATAGTTTTGTGTATCCTGCCACTTTCCATCCTGAAATACCTGATAATAATAGCTGGTATTTTCTTTGAGCCCGCTTACGGTTACTTTATTGGAAAAATATTTTGTGGTATCTATGGTCACAGCTTCGGTCTGCGCTCCGGTGAACTCTGTCGCACCATCCATATTCTGTCTGGTAGAGATTCTCACCTTTGGAGTCTCAGCCGTTTTGCTGTACCATGCATAATTTAATTTTGTCTCATCCGCACCCGGAGTCAGCGATACATGTTCATACTCACTGCTATAAGCAGCCCAGTTCTTTTTCCAGTTGCTCCAGTCTGTAGATTCCCGGGAAGCATCATTCCAGTGTTCCGTTGCTGCTGCAATCTTTGTCGGGATACCAGTGGCAAACATTCCTGCCAATACAGCGGTGGAGAGAACTCCTGCTGTAAGTTTCATCACATTTTTTCTCATAATTCTTTTGTTCTCCTTGTGAAATCTGTAAGATTTATTACAGGATTTATAATAAACGGGTTATGTAAGATGCACTATCCGTTTTCTGTAATCCTTTTGTAAAAACAAAAAGAGTGGATGCTTTGGGACATCCACTCCACATGCCGGCTATGCCATGCCGTTTACGGTTTTATATTTATAGAGCATCTCCGCGTGGTTTTGTTCTTCCACCTGGATATCTGCCAGAAGTTTGCGCACATCGGAATCCCCGAATGCAAACACATCGGTATTATACGTTCCGGACACCATTTTTTCAGAACCAATGCTGTCTGTAGCAAGGAAATTATCGTTTTTCTTATCTTCCGGATTGGTCATGGAATCATATGTTGCCTTTGGCTCATACATCTTTCCATCCCTGTCATTGACGTTGCAGGACGGGACACTGCCTTTCATGACCTGTTCCAGAGACTCCACATGCTTCTGCTCCTTTTTTTCCAGATCGGCAAACAAATCCCGAAGCACCGGGTCCTTTGCTTCCTGTCCGTAACGTTTGTACTTCTCCACGCAGGACAGCTCCTGTGTGTGCAGATCCTCAATTGTAGCCATCTCTTTTTCTGTTAAAACCATGGTTTATACCTCTTTCTTTCCATAAGATAATCTTGTTGATTGCAGAACATGAACACTCCGCAACCTTCTCCTCTAGTATCTGTAAAAAAATGCAACACATACCTGGTAAAATTTCGTCAAAAAGGGTTGAAACTTCTCACAACAGATTGTATAATTTCGTTTGTATTTTATACAATGTTTACAAAAAGGTGGATTATTTTATGGAAGAACGAGAAAAATTAAAATCCCGTCTGGGATTCATTCTCCTGTCAGCCGGATGTGCGATCGGAATCGGAAACGTATGGAAATTTCCATACACTGCCGGACAGGGCGGAGGCGGTGCCTTTGTGCTGTTTTATCTGTTGTTTCTGATTATTCTCGGACTCCCGATCATGACGATGGAATTTGCGGTTGGGCGTGCCAGCCAGAAAAGTCCGGTCAAAGCCTACCAGGCACTGGAAAAACCCGGACAGAAATGGCATATCCACGGGATTATCACATTGATCGGCTGCTATCTTCTTATGATGTTTTATACAACGGTCACCGGCTGGATGCTTCATTATTTTTATATGACGGTCACCGGACAGTTTCAGGGACTGGATGCCGACGGTGTATCCGGACAGTTTACCACAATGCTGAGCAAACCTCTGACCATGGGCTTCTGGATGGTGGTAGTTGTTTGCGCCGGCGTATTTGTCTGCTCCCGTGGACTGCAGAACGGTCTGGAAAAAGTAACAAAGGTCATGATGACTTCTTTGCTTATCATCATGATCATTCTGGCAGTCAACAGCTTTTTTATGGATGGTGCAAAAGAAGGCCTTGCCTTTTATCTGATCCCGGACTTTGAACGGATGAAACAGATCGGTATTGCAAAAACCATTACGGGTGCCATGAACCAGGCATTTTTCACGTTAAGCCTTGGAATCGGCGCGATGGCAATTTTGGGAAGTTATATCGGAAAGGAACGCTCTCTGCTTGGTGAATCGGTAAATATTGCCATTCTGGATACGTTTGTTGCTATCACCTCCGGACTTATCATTTTTCCGGCATGCTTTACGTTCCATGTTGACCAGACTTCCGGACCAAGCCTGATTTTTATCACCCTGCCGAATATTTTTAACCATATTCCGCTTGGCAGACTCTGGGGAAGCCTGTTCTTTTTGTTTATGTTTTTTGCAGCGTTTTCCACAATCCTGGCAGTATTTGAGAACATCATCTCCTGCGGTATGGAACTGACCGGATGCAGCCGCCAGAAATCCTGTGCCGTTAATCTGGTACTGATCATTGTACTCTCCCTGCCATGTGTACTCGGATACAATGTATGGAACTGGAAAGGTTTTTCAATCTTTGGCGGGTCTGTGCTTGACCTGGAAGATTTTCTGGTAAGCAACCTGTTCCTGCCTCTCGGTTCCCTGGTATATCTGCTGTTTTGCACAAGCCGCTACGGCTGGGGCTGGAAAAACTACACAACCGAAGCCAATACCGGAAAAGGATTAAAAATTAAAAACTGGATGCGCGGCTACATTACCTATATTCTGCCGCTGATTGTGCTTTTTATCTTTGGATTTGGCATTTATGATAAATTTTTTACAAACTAAGGAGGATTTCTTATGTATCACGCAAATGAATCACGTTACGAAACCATGAAATACCACCGCTGCGGTGACAGCGGACTGATGCTGCCGGAAGTATCTTTGGGCTTCTGGCACAATTTCGGAGATACCGGTGTGTATGAAAATATGAGACAGATGTGCTTTACGGCATTTGACCACGGGATCACACATTTTGATCTGGCAAACAACTATGGACCGCAGCCGGGCAGTGCGGAGGAAAATCTTGGGAAGATCCTTCGGGAAGAGCTTTCTTCCTACCGCGATGAACTGATCATCAGTTCCAAAGCCGGTTTTGACATGTGGCCGGGACCTTATGGAAACTGGGGCAGCCGCAAGTACCTGATTGCCAGCCTTGACCAGAGCTTAAAACGGCTCGGTCTGGACTATGTGGATATTTTCTATCACCACCGCATGGATCCGGATACGCCGCTGGAAGAAACCATGGGTGCACTCGACCAGATCGTGCGAAGCGGAAAAGCACTGTATGTCGGTCTGTCCAACTACGATGGGGAAACGATGAAACGCGCGGCTGCCATCTTAGAAGATCTGCACTGCCCGTTTATTATCAACCAGAATTCCTACAATATCTTTAACCGTACCATTGAAGAAAACGGTTTAAAACAGGCCGCAGCAGATGGGAAGAAAGGAATTATTTCTTTCAGCCCGCTCGCGCAGGGTATGCTGACCGACCGCTATCTAAACGGTATTCCAAAAGACAGCCGTGTCAACACGGACGGACGTTTCCTGCATGCCGACCAGTTCGATGAAAAGCGGCTGAACAGTATCCGGAGCCTGAATGAGATTGCGGCTGCCCGTGGTGAAAGCCTCGCACAGATGGCACTCAAATGGGTGATCCGGGACGGTGTGGTTACTTCCGTTCTGATCGGAGCTTCCCGCCCGGCACAGATTCTTGAAAATCTGAAAGTGTTAAACTCTGCTCCGTTTACGGAGGAGGAACTGGAAAAAATTGATCAGTGTGCACTTTCTCTCTAGGTAAAACAAAAACCCCGGATATTTATTTCCGGGGTTTTGTCTTTTCCTGCATCTGCTATTTGACTTTGACTTTTAATTTTAAAACTTTGGTCTTTCCATTGTTTAAGGTTACTGTCACGCGAATGGACGCAGTTCCTTTTTTGTTCGATTTTATGGTACCCTTCTTGTTTACAGATGCAATTTTTTTGTTATTGCTCTGATAAGAAATGCTTTTTACATTGTCCATATTTAAGGTGGCTGCCAGAGAAACCTTCTTTTGTTTTCCCTTCTTCACCTGAACGGTTTTATTCTTCAATGTAACCGTTTTTAATATTTTCGTTGTGACCTGATCCATATCTTTCTGATCCATAAGGACGTAATTCTTATTGGAATCTGCTGAAAAATTCACATTTCCGGCTTTTGTAACCGTATAACTCTTGTCGTTTACAAGGACATAGGCACCTGTCTTTTGATCTTTTGCACACACATACAGCTTATTTCCGGTC
>OMCU01001192.1_pt1 | contig 11443 bp, 7 predicted proteins | sample 1645081 | NCBI WGS metagenome assembly OMCU01 (sample SAMEA103958122, study PRJEB25191) | human gut metagenome | biome: human-associated habitat [ENVO:00009003]; feature: intestine environment [ENVO:2100002]; material: feces | place: Germany | collected 2013/2015 | reverse complement strand
CCCGCTCAAGCGCAAGCCGAAGCAGCCAGTCGAGCTGCCGCAGTTCGATGCGAGCGATTTTGAGCTTTAATCAAGCCGTTTTTTGTTCTCCGCTTATTGATTTAACGGCGGGAATAATGTAAAATAATAGCATCATTAAACAAAGGGTGATAGAAATGTCAATCAAGCACATGTACTACAGGCTTTATCAGGGCGTTTTCAGGATCGCCGTCAACTTCCTTGACTGGACTCCGCCCAAGATAATCTCCGGCCCCGGCTCCGTCAAGAAGCTGCCGCAGGTCATCAAGGAGAAGGGTCTGTCGAAGATGATGATCGTCACCGACAAGGGTCTCACCGGACTCAACCTGCTCGACGGCCTCTATGAGGGTCTCAAGGCAGACGGTATCGATTATGTTGTCTATGACAAGACTCAGCCGAACCCCTCGATAGACAATATCGAAGAAGTCCGCAAGCTCTATCTTGACAACGGCTGCCAGGGCTTCATCGCTTTCGGCGGCGGTTCTCCGATGGACTGCGCCAAGGGTGCGGCTGCAAGAGTCGTCTGCCCTAATAAGACTGTTCAGAAGATGCGCGGACAGCTCAAAATACGCAAGAAGCTGCCTCCGTTCTTCGCGGTTCCCACCACCGCCGGCACTGGTTCCGAGACCACTCTCGCCGCCGTTGTTACCGACACCAAGACCCACGAGAAGTATGCGCTCAACGATCCCGTGCTCCGTCCGAAGTACGCAGTTCTCGATCCCGAGCTTACAGTCGGTCTTCCGCCCCACATCACTTCGACCACCGGTATGGACGCTCTGACCCACGCGGTTGAAGCCTACATAGGCCACTCCAACACCAAGGACACCTCCGAGAAGGCAGAAGTCGCCACCAAGCTCATCTTCGAGAACCTCGAAGAGGCTTACAAGAACGGTAAGGATCTCCACGCAAGAGAGCAGATGCTCCTCGCTTCGCACTATGCGGGCATCGCGTTCACGAGAGCTTATGTCGGCAACGTCCACGCTATAGCCCATAACCTCGGCGGATTCTACGGCGTACCGCACGGACTTGCTAACGCCATTATCCTGCCCTATGTCCTCGACTTCTACGGCGAGACCGCCTATGAGCGCCTTGCAAGACTCTGCGAGTGCGCAGGCGTTGCGAAAGCCGGTCAGACCGACGAGCAGAAGGCTCTCGACTTCATCCAGGCTATCAGAGACATGAACGCCAGAATGAACATCCCCGACAAGATCGAGAAAATTCAGGAGAAGGACATCGAGACCATCGCAAAGCGCGCATGCAAAGAGGCAAATCCCCTCTACCCCGTGCCGAGAATCATGGATCTCGACGACTGCATAGCGATAATCCATCGCCTCATGCCGTAACAGAACAACACAACGAGCCGGAAGAAAATCTTCCGGCTCGTTTTTATGCAATATAAAAAGGGCTGAGCGCGTTTGCTCAGCCTTCAGTCTGTCGAAAAAGTCCGTCATGCACGGTCTCAAGGCTCACCTGTGTAAGGGGAGCTGTCACGGCGAAGCCGTGGCTGAGGGGTTGTTGCGTAAAAGTTCAAAATACTCCGCATTTTTGAAAAATTACAACTTATTCAAAGCAATCCCTCCGGCGCTTCGCGCCACCTCTCTTTACACAAGGGAGGCATTGATTCCTGCGAAACCCAAAAACCGGGTTTATCGATAAATTGAGGGCTGAGCGCGTTTGCTCAGCCCTTTTATGTTATTCAGCTTTTTCTTTATCTTTATCTTTTTCCTTTTCCTCGCGGCGCTCGGCGAACCATCCGCCTTTCTCGCGCTTAGAGTCGTCTTCCGCGTCCTCTTTTTCCTCTTCGACAGGGAGAATCTCAATCTTGACCTTGCCGATTCTTCTGTCCTCAACATTGAGAACGGTGAAGCGCAGGTTCTTGTATTCGACCACGTTCATCTCGCCGTCCTGCGGGAGATAGCCGAGCCTGCTGATAATAAAGCCGCCGACAGTGTCGTAATCGCCCTCGGGGAGGGAGACATGGAACACCTCGTCAAGCTCGTCGATATAGGTCACGCCGTCAACGGTGAAAGTAGTGTCGTCGATTTTAGAAATCTCTTCCTCTTCGTCGTCATATTCATCCTGAATATTGCCGACTATCGATTCGAGCACGTCTTCGAGCGTCACTATTCCCGCCGTGCCGCCAAACTCGTCAACGACTATCGCCATCTGCGTGTGCTTGTCGGTCATCTGCTTGAACAGATCGCCGCAGGGCATCGATTCGGGGACGAAAACGGGCTCGCGGATAATATCGCGCAGAGTCACATCCTCCGGCAGGTCGGTGCCGATATACTTGAGCAAATCCTTGACATAAGCTATACCGACTATGTTATCGGGGTCGTCGTCATAGACGGGGATTCTCGAATAGCCGTTGTCCATCGAGAGCGAGACTATCTCACTCAGAGGATCGCTTATCTCAGCCGCCGTCATATCGGTGCGGTGGGTCATTATATCTCCGGCGTCGAGGTCATCGAACTCGAAGATGTTGTTTATCATCTCTTTCTGCGAGTCCTCTATAACGCCCTTTTCTCCGCCGACATCGACCATCATGCGTATCTCCTCTTCGGTCACGGGCTCCTCCGATGCGTTCGGATCGTAGCCCAGCAGACGGACAAGACCGTTGGTCGACAGGGAGAGTATTTTTACGAAAGGCTTGGTTATTTTCTTGAAGCCGAGCAGTATTCCGACGACCTTGAACGAGACCTTTTCGGGCGCCTGCATGGCTATTCTCTTGGGCGCAAGCTCGCCCAGGACAAGAGAGAAATACGAGGTTATGAGCGTAATGACAACGACGGAGAAGCCGTTGATAACGCCTGCGGGGATTCCGCTCAGGACAGATATTTTTCCGATAGCTCCGGAGAGCATATCAACGAATGTCTGCGATGCGGATGCGGAGGTCAGGAAGCCTGCGAGGGTAACGCCGATCTGAATGGTTGAAAGAAATCCGCTCGAATCCGCGGTGAGCTTCAAAACCTGCTTTGCTTTTTTGTTGCCTTCCTCGGCCATTTTCGCGATCTTCGTATCGTTGAGGGAGATTATCGCGATCTCGCTCATCGCAAAGAAAGCATTGAGAAGAATAAGTACGAACAGCAAAATTATCTGAAAAATAAGATTGCCGGGGTCGGGGTCATCCATGAATGGATTAGCTCCTTTCGGTATAAGTATTATTCACCGTCGGCATATACGCCGAGATGTTAAGTTTTATTATACACATAAACATATTCTCTGTCAAATATTCAAACTCCGCCTCATTCAAAGCGGGAGCGCGTGAGAGCACCGCGCGCGGATGCGAAGGGCAGGGAAAGACAAATTCAGTTGTTTTCGGCGAAAATCACGGAAAATCGGAGCTTTTGTGTCCGTTCGGAGCCGTGCCCGGCTGCATATTGGGTATTATATTACATTATATAGGCAGAATATGTGAACTTTGACAAATTTCAGAAAGGGCGAAACAAATATTTTCTATTATTTTAGTTTATTTATCTGTTTACATTGAAGCTCAAAAATGTTACTATATTCGTGGTGTCATTTGACCAATGCCATACGTTCAAACGTTTATTAAAATAGGGAGGAACATAGAATGGCAAGAATAGCAAAGAGCATGGACGGCAACAATGCTGCTGCATATGTGTCGTACGCGTTCACAGAGGTTGCCGGTATCTACCCGATAACCCCTTCGAGCCCCATGGCTGACTATGTTGATCAGTGGTCGGCAAAGGGCATGAAAAACATTTTCGGCACGACCGTCAAGGTCGCCGAGATGCAGTCCGAAGCAGGCGCTGCCGGAACCGTTCACGGTTCTCTGGCCGCAGGTGCTCTCACAACCACCTACACCGCTTCTCAGGGTCTGCTCCTCATGATCCCCAATATGTATAAGATCGCAGGCGAGCTGCTTCCCGCAGTTTTCCACGTATCCGCAAGATGCGTCGCTTCTCACGCTCTTAACATCTTCGGCGATCATTCCGACGTCTATGCATGTCGTCAGACCGGTTTCGCAATGCTTGCAGAAACCAACCCGCAGGAGGTCATGGACCTCGGCGCTGTTGCGCACCTCGCTGCAATCAAGGGACGCGTTCCCTTCATCAACTTCTTCGACGGCTTCCGTACCTCGCATGAGATACAGAAAATCCAGGTCTGGGATTACGAAGACCTCAAGGAGATGTGCGACATGGACGCTGTTGAGGCGTTCAGAAAGCGCGCTCTCAACCCCGAGCGTCCCGTAATGCGCGGCTCTCACGAGAACGGTGATATCTTCTTCCAGCACCGTGAGGCCTGCAACAAGTATTATGACGCTATCCCCGGCATTGTCGAGGAGTATATGGACAAGGTCAACGCCAAGCTCGGCACTGACTACAAGCCCTTCAACTACTACGGCGCTCCCGACGCTGACAGAGTCATCGTCGCTATGGGTTCCATCTGCGACGTTGCAGAGGAAGTTATCGACTACCTCACCGCCAAGGGCGAGAAGGTCGGTCTCGTCAAGGTTCGCCTTTACAGACCCTTCTCCGCTGACAGACTTGTCGCAGCTATCCCCGCAACCGCCAAGAAGATCGCTGTTCTCGACAGAACAAAGGAGCCCGGCGCTCTCGGCGAGCCCCTCTATCTTGACGTTGTTACCGCTCTTGCTACAAAGGGCGTGACCGCAAAGGTCTGCGGCGGCCGTTACGGCCTCGGTTCCAAGGACACTCCGCCTTCAAGCGTGTTCGCTGTTTATGACGAGCTCAAGAAGGACGAGCCCAAGAACCAGTTCACTATCGGCATCAACGATGATGTTACCCACCTGTCCCTCGAGGAGAAGGAAGCTCCCAACACCGCAGCTCCCGGCACCATCGAGTGCAAGTTCTGGGGTCTCGGCGGCGACGGCACAGTCGGCGCGAACAAGGACTCCATCAAGATCATCGGCGACCACACCGACAAGTACATTCAGGCTTACTTCCAGTATGACTCGAAGAAGACGGGCGGTATCACCATCTCCCACCTTCGTTTCGGCGACAACCCGATAAAGAGCCCCTACTATATCAACAAGGCTGACTTCGTTGCCTGCCACAACCCCTCCTATGTCGAGAAGGGCTACAAGATGGTCAACGATGTTAAGCCCGGCGGCGTTTTCCTCATCAACTGCCAGTGGGACGCTGATGAGCTCAACGAGAAGATGCCCGCAGAGGCTAAGCGCTACATAGCCAAGAACAACATTCAGCTCTACACCGTCAACGCTATTGATATCGCGGCAAAGATCGGTCTGGGCAAGCGCACCAACACCGTTCTTCAGTCCGCATTCTTCTCCCTTGCCAAGATTCTTCCCGAGGAAGAGGCTATCGGCTACATGAAGGAGAAGGCCCAGAAGTTCATGAAGAAGGGCAAAGAGATAGTCGAGATGAACGAGAAGGCTATCGACGCCGGCGCTACCGCATACGTCAAGATCGACGTTCCCGCGGACTGGGCTGACGCTGTTGACGCTCCCAAGGCTGTCAGCGAGAACGGCCCCGAGAAGCTCGTCAAGATGGTCGACTCCATCATGAGACCTGTCGGCCTTATGAACGGCGATTCTCTCCCGGTTTCCGTCTTTGTTGATCACGCAGACGGCACATTCGAGCAGGGCGCATCCGCCTATGAGAAGCGCGGCGTCGCGGTCATGGTTCCCGAGTGGAACGCAGAGACCTGCGCACAGTGCAACCAGTGCTCCTTCGTCTGCCCGCACGCAACTATCCGCCCGTACCTTCTGACCGAAGAAGAGGCTGCCAACGCTCCCGAAGGCGCCGCTATCGTCGACAAGAAGGCAGGCAAGGGCAAGGGCGTCTACAAATACACCCTCGCTGTTTCTCCCCTCGACTGCATGGGCTGCGGCGTCTGCGTAGGCGTCTGCCCGACCAATTCGCTCAAGATGGTCTCCCGTGAGAGCCAGGATGCGAAGCAGTCCGTATTCGATTACATGGTCGCAAACGTCTCCGTCAAGGATGAGGTTGCAGACGGCACCGTTATCGGCAGCCAGTACAAGACTCCGCTGCTCGAGTTCTCCGGCTCCTGCGCAGGCTGCGCCGAGACCGCTTATGCCCGCCTGATAACCCAGCTGTTCGGCGATAAGATGTATATCTCCAACGCCACCGGCTGCTCGTCCATCTGGGGCGGCCCCGCTGCGACTTCCCCCTACACCACCAACAAGAACGGCCACGGCCCCGCATGGGCCAACTCCCTGTTCGAGGACAACGCCGAGCACGGCTTCGGTATGCTCCTCGGTCAGAATGCTGTCCGCAACAGACTCATAGCAAAGGTCGAGGCTATCGCTGAGTCCGACAAGGCTTCCGACGAAGTCAAGGCTGCTGCTAAGGCATTCCTTGACACGAAGGACGATGTCAAGACCAACGGCGCTGCTGCCGACGCACTTGCCGACGCTATCAAGGATATCGACTGCGCAGACTGCAAGGATATCGTTGAGAACAAGGAGTTCCTCTCCAAGAAGAGCGTCTGGATCTTCGGCGGCGACGGCTGGGCATACGATATCGGTTTCGGCGGCGTTGATCACGTCCTTGCTTCCGGCGAGAACGTCAACATCATGGTCTTCGATACCGAGGTCTATTCCAACACCGGCGGACAGGCTTCCAAGGCATCTCAGATCGGTCAGGTCGCTCAGTTCGCGGCTGCCGGTAAGTCGATAGCCAAGAAGAGCCTTGCCGAGATAGCAATGAGCTACGGCTATGTCTATGTTGCTCAGATCGCTATGGGCGCTAACATGAACCAGACGATAAAGGCAATCGAAGAGGCTGAGGCTTATCCGGGTCCGTCGATCGTCATCGCCTACGCTCCCTGCGAGATGCATTCCATCAAGGGCGGCATGGTCAACTGCCAGAAGGAAATGAAGAGAGCTGTCGAGTGCGGCTACTGGAATATGTTCCGCTTCAACCCGATGCTCAAGGCAGAGGGCAAGAACCCCTTCACCATCGACAGCAAGCAGCCTGTCACCGAAGAGTATCGCAACTTCCTGCTCAACGAGGCTCGTTATTCCTCGCTGACCCGCTCGTTCCCCGAGCGCGCAGAGAAGCTGTTCAGCGAAGCTGAAGTCAAGAGCGTCGAGAGATATGAGCACCTGCTCAGACTCAAGGACCTCTATGCACCGAAGGCTGACTGATTTCTCAGTTAAAATTAAGAATCCCCCGTACAGGAGAAATCCTGTACGGGGGTTCGTTTATGCAGTTGTTTTTTGTTAGCCAATTATAGTCGCATAGTCTAGGGAAAAAAAGTCTATGCCGTCCCAATGTAGTACTTCCATTATTCCTTTCATTTTTATTTTATCACCCTCCTTATAGCTGAGTATAGCTTTCTTATCTTTATCATTAGTTATAGTTGCTGTGACAACATTATCTATTAAATAGCCATTCAATCCGCATCGCATATAAACTAAAACTTCACCATTATCAGAATTGGCAATACTGGTAATAGTCCCGCTCCACTCCGCTACTTGATTATTTAATATTTTGTCGTAATAATCCGGATTTTTATTGTAAGCCTCCGCGAGTTTGTCGCAGTCTATTTCTACTGTTGCCTCAGATCTATCAACATAAGCATTTGAATCTTCTTCCGTAGTTGTCTCAATTTCAATTGAATCACTCGGATTTACTTTTGAAGCGACAAAGTCAGCAATTGCAATCAATAAAACAACCACTAAAATCCAAAACCAAACCCTTTTATATATCGGTTTCTTGTTTTTTGCCCCACACGAAGGACAGTGTTTTGCACTCGATGCTATATCAGCTCCGCAGCTCTTGCACTTGGTCATTTTATTCATGTTTTCCTCTCCTTTATGTTTTTATTCCATTTTATCAAAGCTTTTGACTACTGTCAAGCAATATTTGCATTCTTTCAGCAAGTTTATGTGCATTAAAAGAAAGCATACAATATAATCATATCATTGATTGGAGTATGCTATGGACAAGACATATTCGGAAAAGTATCGCAAATTGGGGCAGAATATCGCCTACTACCGCAAGGACAGAGGGTATACTCAAATGCAGCTTGCCGAGCTGCTCGACATAGACCGCAGTCACATGAGCGCGATTGAAATTGCCAACCGCGGTGTCTCTCTCGACCTCATTTTTAAAATATGCGATATACTGAACCTGTCCGAAAAGGAACTGTTTGATTTCAGATAAAATATAAAATACAGAAACCGGGACTGCCGCGCTCCAAAAGAGTGCGGCGGTTTTTTTGTTCAATTCGTCGGTTTATTTATGCTCGGCGGTGTGATATAATTAGATATATTCCAAGCCGCAAATCCATTGCGGGGACGAATATCAGACAAAAATGCTCCGGCAGCATCGGAGACGCACAGAGAATAAAGCGGGTAATTATTTTGGATAAAGCGAAAAAGAAAAGAATAATAGTTTATGTCTCGACGATAATTTTGTCGATAGTCTATCTGTTCACAGCATACAAAATTGCCATAGGCAACGGCGTTTTCGGCGACAAGGAGGACGTTGTCTCCGTGCGCGCAAAGGTACTGCGCATCACGGACGAACAAGAAACCGTGAGCGACGAGGAGAGCGGCGGAAAAATCAGCATGCAGTACATATTCTTTGAGGCGAAGGCAACCTCCGGCAAGGTGCGCGGCAAGACCCTCTACGCCGTTCAGGAGAAGGATATGCTCTACGGTCTGCCCCAACCCGAGGTCGAGGTCGGTGACAATGTCATTCTCGTCTATGACCCGAACGACGAGGGCACGGCGGACTACTACCTCTCCGACTTCTCGCGAATAACGCCGCTCGTGATGCTCTGCGCGTTTTTCTTCCTGCTGATACTGATTTTCGGGCGCAAGAAGGGACTCGATACGATAATATCGCTCGTGTTCACCTGTCTTGCAGTGTTCATTAATCTGATCCCTGCGATACTCAACGGACAGAATATCTACATTTGGTCGATAGTCACCTGCGTCTATATCACGGTCATGACGCTCGTTCTGATTGAGGGCTTGAATGTCAAGTGCTTTGCCGCGGGAGTCGGATGCGTGGGCGGCGTGCTCGTCGCGGGCGCTCTCGAACTGCTGCTGCGCGATCAGATAAAAATGTCCGGCGTGCTCGACTCGGAGTGGCTGTATCTCTACAATCTCCGCAAGGACAACCCGATCGACCTCAAGGCGATAATCTTCGCGATGATAATCGTCGGCGCGGTCGGCGCGGTGATGGATGTTGCGATGTCGATAGCCTCGTCGCTGTGCGAGATAAACGAAAAATCGCCCGATCTCCCGGCGCGCGAGCTGCTGAAATCCGGGCTCACCATCGGGCGCGACATAATGGGCACGATGGCGAACACGCTCGTGCTCGCCTATATCGGCTCGGCGCTCTGCTGCATGCTTCTCATGGTCACTTACAGCAGCAATGTCAGCCAGATACTCAACCGCGAGCAGATCGCCGTTGAGATTCTTCAGGCGCTCGCCGGCTCGATAGGTATTCTCGCCGCCCTGCCGCTGACCGCGATAACAAGCGTACTCTGTCTCAAGCCCCTGAACCGCATTAAACGAAGCGTTCATTGAACAAATTATCAGCCGTTCATTCTTGCAGGGCGTGGCTATTAAGAGCCCGATTGTCAAGAGTGCACGTGTTGCCCAATTGCACTTTTGCAAAGTTTGAAGTTATCGGCAAGTGTTCAACGACTCTATAACCGATACTGCCACCCAAAAATTGCATACCACTAAAACGACAAAAGCGGCCGTGCATCTGCACAGCCGCTCATTTTTTCTATCAGACTTCGGGGATCTCGAGCTCTATCTCATGGCCTATCTGAGCGGAACGGTAGAGTCCGTCGAGTATTGCCTGATTGTATATGGCCTGGCTCGTCGGGACGGGCGCTTCGCCGCCCTCTTTGACGGCGTCGAGGAACTTTCTGACCTTCCAGTAGAACACGCCCTCCTCGGGCTCTTCGAGCATGGGGACGACCGTCTCAACCTCTGCTTCGCCGATGTTTCTGTATATTTTCAGCGGAGCGTCAATGCTGCCCCAGTGACCCGACGACGGTATCTTCAGTCCGGCTTTTGTGCCGAGAACGACGGTGTCGCCCATGGTGTCGACATTCATCGCCCATGCGGTCTTGAAGTCGATAGTCAGACCGCCCTCGAGGCGGACAAAACCCGCCGCAAAATCGTCAACGCCGAAAACATCCTTGTATTTGTAGTCGTCCGCCTTGCCGAAATAATCGGAGAGGAAGCCCGTGACGGTCAGCGGCTTGGGATAGCCCATGCCGTTCAATACCATGTCGAGCGCATAGCAGCCGATGTCGCCGAGCGCTCCGATACCGCCGGTCTCTTTCTCGATAAAGGTCGTGCCGAACGGGGTCGGGATGCCCCTGCGTCTGCCGCCGCCTATCTGAATATGATAGACCTTGCCGAGCTCGCCGGACTCGATTATGTATTTTATCATCTGCATATTCGGGTTGTAGCGCGGCTGGAAGCCGACTGAGACTATCTTGCCGTTTCTCTTTTCGGCTTTTCTTATCTCGACAGCCTCTTCGAGAGTGACGCACATGGGCTTTTCGAGCAGGACATTGACGCCGTGATCGAGTGCATAAATTGTGCACTCCGCGTGGGTCATGTTGTAGGTGCAGACGCTGACTGCGTCGAGCTCCTCGTTGTCAATGAGTTCCTTGTGCGAATGATAGACCCTGACTCCCTCGGGTGCGTTCCACTTTCTGAGGAACTTCTCCGCCTTGCCGTCGACAAGATCCGCCACGCCGACAAGCTCAACATCGGGCATCTTGAGATATTCGCTGATGTGGCTCTCGGCTATCCAGCCGGTGCCGATTATACCGACCTTGAGCTTCTTGCTCGTGTCGATACTGTAGTTGTCCTGATCCTTTGTGAAGAGGTTCAGGTCGTTTGCTCTTTTGTCAGACATTTTTTAACCTCGCTTATTTTTACGGGCTGCGCCCTTTTTTGCTTATATAATCTCGGCCTCCGAGAATATCATTTTGCGCTCGCCGTCGGTCAGCAGGCGAGCTTCACCCTCCTTGAGCGAATTGTCAAGCTTCAGCGCGCCTATCGCCGTCCGGCGCAGCGCAACAACGCTGTTTTCAACGTACGCGAACATTCTCTTGACCTGATGATACTTGCCCTCGCGTATCTGAACGCGCACCGTGGGCGGCTCATCGCTTATCTTTCTGAGCCTCGCGGGCAGGCACTCCGTGCCGTCGCCGAGCACCGCGCCCTGCCGCAGGGTATCAAGCTGTTCTTCACTTATATCGCTCTCGAGCGTCGCCTCGTAGGTCTTGTAGACATGGTGGGACGGCGAGATAAGGCGGTGGGCAAAGTCGCCGTCGTCGGTGATTATCAGAAGCCCCGTTGTGTCCTTGTCGAGCCTGCCGGCGGGAAAGAGTCCGCGCCGACTGAGCTCGGGCGGCAGGAGATCGACGACCGTCGGGCAGTCGGGATCTTTTGCGGCGCTGAGTACGC
>OMCU01001187.1_pt1 | contig 11467 bp, 8 predicted proteins | sample 1645081 | NCBI WGS metagenome assembly OMCU01 (sample SAMEA103958122, study PRJEB25191) | human gut metagenome | biome: human-associated habitat [ENVO:00009003]; feature: intestine environment [ENVO:2100002]; material: feces | place: Germany | collected 2013/2015 | reverse complement strand
ATTTCGCGTTTGTCGCGCTCTGCGGAGCGCTCCAAACGCCTTTTCACGAGAGGGGCTGGGTTCGTTCCATTTTCCTCAAGAAAAACAACATTATGGTTTGCCATTTTTGCCCTTGCGTGGTACAATAATAGAATCAATTATTGTGTCTATGGGAAGTTGGGGAACAGAGTAGAATGGCAACGAAAAAACGAAAATCAACGAAACGGCGTACTGCTGCCCGCCGTAAAAAGGCAGAGCAGCGGCTTCCGGCAGGGCTTGGCACCCTGTTCGGCGGCCTGCTGCTGATGGTGCTGGCCTTTGTGCAGGGCGATTCCGTATGGCGGGTGCTCCATGATGTGCTGTTCGGGCTGTTCGGCTGCGGCAGCTTTGTGCTGGGTGCAGCCGTGTGCTGTCTGGCCGTTTTGTACACCCGGGGCGAGGAGCTGCTGTCCCGCATCCTCAAGCTGGTGCTGGGGCTTGTCTTTGTCTGCGGCACAGTCATCGTGTTTTCCGATATCCAGCCGCAGGGGCTGTCGGCGCTGCAAATGCTTTCCGCCTGCTACGCCAATGGCGTCAATGCATGGCTCTCCGGCGGCGCAATAGGCTTTGTGCTGGGCGGCGTGCTGCTTTTGCTGTGCGGACGCCCGGCAGCAAATCTCATCATGGTCGTGCTCTTGCTGTGCGGCAGCCTGTACATTTTTGATATTACCCCCGCCGAGGTCTGGGTCTGGCTGTGTGCCGTCACCGGCGGTATCCACGCCCGCGGCGCTGCCTTTGCAGAGCAGCGCTCTGCCCGCCGCGCCGAGCGCGCCGCCATCCGGCAGGCAGAGCGGGAGATCGACGAGGAATACGACGAAACCGAGGACGAGCCGCTGGACGAGGAGGACGAGCCCGCCGGGCTGCATCTGGGGGTGCCGGACTGGATGTCCGGCGTGCTGCGCTGGGGGCATAAGGTAACGCAGGAGATGGAGGCAGACGCTGCGGACACCGAAGCCGCTCCCGCCGCCCCTGCCCAGCCGGAGCCTGCCGCGCCGTCCATCACCCCGGTACGGGTCAGCGTTGCCCATCCCCGCGCGGCCTTTGACGTAGACCTTGGCCCCGACCACACCGCCCTCTCCGAGGGCGGCAGCGAGCCCATTGAGCCGCTGATCGTCGGGCCGGGCGGCACCTTCGGGCAGGACCCGCTGCGCCCTGCATCCAAGCCCACGCCGCCGCCCATCGTGGCAGACCCGGTAGTCGCCTCTGCGGCAGATTTCTTTGCCAAAGATGCCCCCCAGCCGGAAGAGCCTGCCCCCGCTTTTGATACGCCCATCGTCCAGCCGGCAGCGCCGGTGGTGCAGCCGCAGATGCCCACGCAGCCGGAGGCTGCGCCTATCCAGCCCGCCGTGCCCCGGGTGAGCGCCGAGAACGCCGTGGCGTTCCGCTCTGCGCCGGACGAGGACGGCTGGATCAGCATTACCAGCGAACCGGTGGAGGAAAAAGACATCAACTCGCTGGTGGCAGCGGCCATGGAAAAGCCCGCTGTCTCCGAGCAGGCAGCCGCCACCGCACCCGCCGAGGAGACCGAGCCGGTGGACCGCTACGAATACCAGTACCCGCCCATCGAGCTGTTTGAAAAAACGCAGGAGGAGAGCGACCCCGGCGCACAGGAGGAGCTGAAGGCCAACGCCCAAAAGCTGGTGGACACGCTGGAAAGCTTCGGCGTGCGCACCCGGGTGCTGGATATCTCCCGCGGGCCCTCTGTTACCCGATACGAACTGCAGCCCATGGCGGGCGTGAAGATCAGCCGCATCACCTCGCTGGCCGACGACATCGCGCTGAACCTTGCCGTGGCCGATGTCCGCATGGAAGCGCCCATCCCCGGCAAACCGGCGGTGGGCATCGAGGTGCCCAACCACAAAAAGACCGCCGTTTCCATCCGCAGCATCTTTGAGAGCCAGAGCTTTCTGCGCATGACCTCGCCGCTGGGCATCGCCCTTGGCAAGGACATTGCCGGTGTAGCGCAGGTGACCGACCTGTGCAAGATGCCCCACCTGCTCATCGCGGGCAGCACCGGCAGCGGTAAATCCGTGTGCGTGAACAGCATCATCATGAGCCTGCTGTTCCGCTCCAGCCCGGAGGACGTGAAGCTGCTGCTCATCGACCCCAAGGTGGTGGAGCTGGCCGAGTATAACGGCATCCCCCACCTGCTGATGCCCGTTGTCACCGAGCCCCGCAAGGCCGCCGGTGCACTGGGCAGCGCGGTGCAGGAGATGGAGCGCCGCTACCGCCTGTTTGCGGAGAACAATGTGCGCGATATCAAGTCCTTCAACAAGCTGGCTGCCGAGCAGCCGGAGCTGGAAAAGATGCCCTACATCGCCATTATCATCGACGAGTTGGCCGATTTGATGATGGTGGTGGGCAAGGACGTAGAGGATTCCATCTGCCGCATCGCCCAGAAAGCTCGTGCCGCCGGTATGCACCTGATCGTTGCCACCCAGCGCCCCAGCGTGGACGTGATCACCGGCCTGATCAAGGCCAACATCCCCAGCCGCATCGCCTTTGCGGTGTCCAGTCAGGTGGACAGCCGCACCATTCTGGACGGTGCCGGCGCAGAAAAGCTGCTGGGTCAGGGCGATATGCTCTTTATGCCCGTGGGCGCACCCAAGCCCACCCGTATCCAGGGCACTTTTGTGCGGGATGAGGAGATCAGCCGTGTGCTGGACTTCATCAAATCCAGCGCCACCGTGCAGTACGACGAGGCCATGATCGAGGCCATGGAAAAGCACGCCATTCAGGACGGCAAAAAGGGCGGCGGCGGTGCCGACGCCGAGGAGGACGCAGGCTCCGACCCCATGTTCAAGCAGGCCGTGGATGTGGTCATCGACGCCGGTCAGGCCTCCACCAGCCTGTTGCAGCGCCGCTGCAAGCTGGGCTACGCCCGCGCCGCCCGCATCATGGACGAGATGGAGCAAAAGAGCATCATTGGCCCCTACGAGGGCGCAAAGCCCCGCGCCGTGCTCATCAGCCGCCAGCAGTGGCTGGAAATGCAGATGAACCAACCGGAGGAATAATAAAGGAGCATTATGGAACATTCTACTCCCCAGATCTACACCGAATTTCTTCCCATCAGCCGGGCGGACATGGAAGCCCGGGGCTGGGAGCAGCTGGACTTTGTGGTGGTGGGCGGTGACGCCTATGTGGACCACCCCAGCTTTGGCACCGCCATCATCAGCCGCCTGCTGGAGGCCGAGGGCTACAAGGTGGGCGTGCTGGCACAGCCCCGCTATACCGACTGCGAGGACTTCAAGCGGTTCGGTAAGCCCAAGTACGGCTTTTTCATCGGCGGCGGCAATGTGGACAGCATGGTCAGCCACTATTCCGTGGCAAAAATTCCCCGCGCCGAGGATGAATACTCCCCCGGTGGCAAGGCCGGTGCCCGCCCGGACCGCAGCGCCACCGTGTACACCAAGCTTGCAAAGCAGGCTTACCCCGACCTGCCGGTGATCTTAGGCGGTCTGGAAGCCAGCCTGCGTCGGTTTGCCCACTACGATTACTGGCTGGACACCGTGCTGCCCAGCATCGCCGAGGACTCCGGCGCGGATCTCATCAGCTTTGGCATGGGCGAGCACCAGACCGTGGAGATCGCCCGCCGTCTGGCCGCCGGGGAGCCGGTGGAGACCATCACGGACGTGAACGGCACCTGCTACCTGACCGATTTCGACCACCTGCCCCAGCGGTATGTGGAGTGCGCCGGTTTTAAAAAGGTGGCCAGCGATAAGACCGCCTACGCCAAGGCCTGCCGCATCCAGATGGACAATCAGGACGTGGTCAGCGGCCAGATCATCGTGCAAAAGCAGAGCGAAAAGTATCTGGTGCAGAACATCCCCGCAAAGCCGCTGGTGCGCGGAGAGCTGGACAAGGTGTACGCCCTGCCCTACACCCGCCGCTACCACCCCATCTACGAGAGCATGGGCGGCGTGCCCGCCATCCGCGAGGTGCAGTTCTCCATCATCCAGAACCGCGGCTGCTTCGGCGGCTGCAACTTCTGCGCCATCCAGCTGCATCAGGGGCGGCGGGTCACCAGCCGCAGCGCCGACAGCATCGTGGAGGAAGCCGAACGCATGACCCACGAGCCGGATTTTAAGGGCTATATCCACGATGTGGGCGGTCCTACCGCAAACTTCCGCTTTCCCTCCTGCCGCGAGCAGATGCTGCGCGGGATGTGTACCGGCGGCAAGCATTGCCTTGCCCCCACCACCTGCTCCCACATGATCGTGGATCACAGCGACTACCTTAAAATTCTGCGCCGGGTGCGGGAACTGCCGGGCGTGAAAAAGGTGTTCATCCGCAGCGGCATCCGGTTCGACTACCTGATGGCTGACCCGGACGATACCTTCTTCAAAGAGCTGGTGGAGTACCATGTGTCCGGCCAGTTGAAGGTCGCCCCGGAGCACTGCGCCCCCAACACCCTTGCCTACATGGGCAAGCCCCCCATCGAGACCTTCAACAAGTTCAAGGATAAGTTCTACGAGCTGAGCAAGAAGGCAGGCAAAAAGCAGTATCTGGTGCCCTACCTCATGTCCAGCCACCCGGGCAGTACTCTGAAGGACGCGGTCTATCTGGCCGAGTACCTTTATAAGAACCACATGCGCCCGGAGCAGGTGCAGGACTTCTACCCCACCCCCGGCACCGTGAGCACCTGTATGTTCTACACCGGCCTTGACCCCTACACCCTCAAGCCGGTGTTTGTGGAAAAGACCCCCGAGGGCAAGGCGTTGCAGCGCGCACTGCTGCAATACTACGAACCCCGCAACGCCGAAAAGGTGGTCAAGGCCTTGCAGCTGACCCACCGGGAGGACCTGATCCCCCTGCTGGTGCCCGCCGTCGGCCGCCGCGCCGTGCAGCGCACCGCCCGCCGGGCAGAGAGCGCCGAGGTGACCATCCACAACGACGGCACTTATACCGTACATCCCAACCAGAAGGGACGCAGCACCGGCAAAAATGCCCGCGCTGCCGCCCCGGCAGGCCGTCAGCCCAGCCCGGGCGCGCGCTTTGCGCCCAACTCTGCGCCCGGCCATAAACCCAAGAATAATCAACAGAAAGAGAACGCAACGTGGAAAACCGGAAAGAAGAAAAAGTAACCCTGTTCCCCCGCCGCCTGTTCCTGCGGCTGGCTGCGCTGGCGCTGGCCGCTGTGCTGGCGCTGGGGCTTACCGCCTGTGACAGCCTGCCCGGCAGCGGCGGACACACCGTCAAGCCCTCCACCGGGTCAAGTCAGCCCTTTGAAATGCACTTTATTGATGTAGGGCAGGCGCTGAGCGTACTGGTGGAGTGTGACGGACAGTTCATGCTCTACGATGGCGGCAACGTGGACGACGGCAGTCTGGTGGTCTCCTACCTGCAAAAGCAGGGGGTGGAGCAGCTGCAATATGTGTTCTGCTCCCATGCTCACGAGGACCATGTGGGCGGGCTTGCCGCCGTAATGGCAAAGTTCCCGGCGGGGCACGCTTACAGCCCGGTGACCGAGAGCAGCACCAAATGCTTCAATGATTTTGTCAAATACACCCAGCAGCAGGGCTTACAGCTGGAAGTGCCTTCCGTGGGCACGGTCTGGCCGCTGGGCAGCGCCACTGTTACCCTGCTAGGCCCGGTGACCGGGTACAGCGAGACCAACAACACCTCGCTGGTGCTGCGCATCGACTACGGCAACACCAGTTTCCTGCTGACCGGCGACATGGAAAATACCGCCGAGACCGACCTTGTGAACAGCGGTGCCAACCTGAAAGCCGATGTGTTGCAAGTAGGGCACCACGGCTCCAGCACCAGCACCGGATACCTGTTTCTGAACGCTGTTCTGCCGGAAATGGGCGTCATCTCCTGCGGCGCAGGCAACAAGTACGGCCACCCCCACGAGGAGACCCTGAGCATCCTGCGGGACGCAAAGGTGGACGTCTACCGCACCGACCTGCAGGGCACCATCACCATTGGCAGCGACGGCCAGAACTTCACCGTGGGCACCGAGCGCTTTGTGCCGGACAGCCAGCTGAACCCCACCGACCCGTCGTCCTCCAGCACCGCGCAGCAGGCTTACATCGGCAACGTGAACAGCAAAAAGTTCCACCTGCCCACCTGCGCCAACCTGCCTGCGGAAAAGAACCAAGTCCTCTTTTCCAGCTACGATGAAGCCATTGCCGCAGGCTATACCCCCTGCGCAAGCTGCATCAAATAAAAATATTTTTATAAAAAGAAAGATACCGGGCAGCCTACAAAGCTGTCCGGTATCTTTCTTTCATAATCGTTACTGCGCTGCCGGGAACTCCTTCTCCCGCTCTTCCTTCAGGATAGCGGTGGCGCGCTGCATGATGGCAGCGGCGCGGCGCAGCTCGGCGTCCCCAAGCTCGGCACGCATCCGGCGGTAGCAGCGCTGCAAAAGCGCCTGCTCCTCCGCCATCAACTCCACCGCCTTGCTGGAAAGCTCCACATAGGTGCGCCCGGCCTCGCGGTCGGTTTTCCACGTCACAAAACCGCTGTCCTGCAGCTTCTCGATGCCCTTGGAAAGCTCGGTCACCCGCAGCCCCATGGCGGCGGCAAGGTCGGCAAGATAGATCTTTTCGCCGGGATGTGCCTCCTGCTCTACCTTGATATAATACAGGATGAGATAATCTGCCCGCTGGATGGTGCTGAACACCTTATCCACGTTAAGCTCGTGGAGGAAGAACCATTCCCCCTGATGCTGCTGCAACTCTTCCATGCTGATGCCCTCCCTTTATGCCCGCTGGCTGCGCGGGATATAATCGTGGGTGCCGCCAAGGCTCTTGTAGGCCGGGCGGATGATCTTGTTGGCGCTGAGCAGCTCCTCGATGCGGTGGGCGCTCCAGCCCATGACGCGCGCCACGGCAAACAGCGGGGTGTACAGCTCCATGGGGATGCCCAGCATTTCGTACACAAAGCCGCTGTAAAAGTCCACATTGGGGCTGACGCCCTTAAAGATCTTGCGCTCCTGCGCGATAAGCTGGGGTGCCATGCGCTCGATACGGGTATAGAGGGAAAGATCCTTATCCCGTCCCTTTTCGTGGGCCAGCTGCTCCACATAGCCCTTGAACACCACCTCGCGCGGGTCGCTCAGGGAGTAGACGGCGTGCCCCATACCATAGATCAGACCCTTGCGGTCAAAGGCCTCGCCATGGAGCAGCTTTTTCAGGTAGGCTTCCAGCTCCTCGTCGTCCTCGATGTCGTGGAGGTTGTCCCGGATGTTCTGCATCATGTGCATGACCATCAGGTTTGCACCGCCGTGGCGCGGGCCCTTGAGGGAGCACAGCGCCGCCGCCATGGCCGAGTAGGTGTCGGTGCCGGAGGAGGTGACCACGCGGGTGGTAAAGGTGGAGTTGTTGCCGCCGCCGTGCTCGGCGTGCAGCAGCAGTGCCACGTCCAGTACGCGGGCTTCCAGCGGGGTGTACTGCATATCTGGGCGCAGCATCCGCAAAAAATTCTCTGCGGTGGAAAGGCTGGGGTCCGGGCGGTGGATATACATACTGGCGTCTTTTTCGTAGTGATTATAGGCGTGGTAGCTGTATACCGCCAGCATGGGGAAGATGCCCGCCAGCTGGATGCTCTGGCGCAGCACGTTGGCGGTGTCCAAATCTGCCGCCTTGGGGTCGTAGGAAGCCAGCGTCAGCACGCTGCGCGCCATGCTGTTCATGATATCGTGGCTGGGTGCCTTCATAATGACATCGCGGGTAAAGTTGGTGGGCATGGTGCGGCACTCGCCCAGCACCGCACAGAACTGCTCCAGCTGCTCCGGGGTGGGCAGCTGACCAAACAGCAGCAGATATCCCGCCTCCTCAAAGGCAAAGCGGCTGCCGCGGCTGCCGTTGATGAGGTCTTTTACGTCATAGCCGCGGTACAGCAGCTGACCGTCTGCCGGGTGCTTGACCCCGTCCACATACTGGAACGCCCGGATGTCCGAGATGTTGGTCAGACCTGCCAGCACGCCCTTGCCGGTCTCGTCGCGCAAACCGGCCTTGACCCCGAACTCCCGATAGAGGTCCTTGGGGATGCGGTCGTGCTCTGCGCAAAGGGGCTGCTGCTGGTCGAAGTAGCTTAATACATTCTGCAAATGATCCATGTGTCTGGCTGCTCCTTTCCTGTTCGTCCATATCAGTTTCTCATTTTTTAATAGCTTTTATATTACAGAACGGATATTTCGTTGTCAACCAACATTTTGTAAAAAAATATGAAACAATTCAGCCGTAGGGGTCGTACAAATCGTACTCCTCGGTCTCCTGATGCTTCTCTTCCAGCACCTGGATGGCATGCTCCAAGGCGCTCTGGGAGCAGCCGCTCTCGCTTACCAGCGCATGGACGGCGGCGGCAAGGTCGCCGTCAAACAGGGTATCCAGCCGCTGCCGCATACAGTACACGCCGTAAGCCCGCCGGGTGACCAGCGGCACATACACGTTGCAGTTGCCCTGTTTTGCCGACCTGACCCAGCCTTTTTCCTCCAACCGGTAGAGAAAATTCAGCACCGTGGCTGCTGCCCAGCCGGTGGCCTTGAGCTTCTGGCTGATGTCCCGCCGCGCCGCCGCGCCCGGGCACGCCCACACCGCAAACATCACCTGTTCTTCCGCCGCCGAAAGCGGCCGCAGGGTATCTGGTAAGCCGTACATCTGTTGTACCTCCTTGAATGATTCAATTCCCCTTAGTCACCGTTTTTTGCGGTGGGGCGATTTAGAATGGTCTCCGCTTCGCTCTGACCATTTTCAGCGGAATGACTATTTTATTTCGCGTTTGTCGCGGCCTGCGGGCCGCTCCAAACGCACTTTCACAGTTTGGGCTTCGTTTTTCTTTTACATTTGTCTTAGTATTTCCAGTATACCGCATTTCTGCCAAAGGCGCAAGAGTGGAAAATCCGCATGAAACCAAGGGATAGCACATATCTTTTACATTTGTCTTATATTTTGTCTCCGCACGGCGTACATTTGTATGCTTTGTGCCCTCAGGCGGGGTGCAGGGGCCATATCTTTGTGCAAAGATGCTCTTGTTTTCAGCATGGGAAAACCGGTATACTACGGCTACGGAAAGTAACAGACGCACCGCAAAAACGGCGGTGCTGCGTAATAGGTGTATCACAGGAAAAGGAGAGGTTCATTATGGCACGAGTATATAACTTCAGCGCAGGCCCCAGCATGCTGCCCGAAAAGGTGCTGCGGCAGGCACAGGCCGAGCTGCTGGAATACGGCGACAGTGGTCAGAGCGTGATGGAGATGAGCCACCGCAGCAAGTGGTTCGATGCCATCATCAAGGACACCGAAGCTTCCCTGCGCCGGGTGATGAACATTCCCGATAACTACAAGGTGGGCTTCTTTCAGGGCGGCGCCACCCAGCAGTTCGCCATGGTGCCGCTGAACTTTATGACCACCGGCAAGGCAGACTACATCGTGTCCGGCAACTTCTCGGGTCTGGCTGCCAAGGAGGCCGCCAAGTTCGGCGAGGCCAAGATCGTGGCGTCCAGTAAGGATAAAAATTTCACTTATATCCCGGATGTAAACGCTATCGACTACGATAAGGACGCCAGCTACATCCACATCTGCCAGAACAACACCATCTTCGGCACCCAGTATGTGGAGCTGCCACAGGTGGAGGGCGTGCCGCTGGTGGCAGATATGAGCTCCATGATCCTTTCCAAGCCCGTAGATGTCAGCAAGTACGGCTGCATCTACTTTGGCGTGCAGAAGAACGTAGCCCCCGCCGGTATGGCCATTGCCATCATCCGGGATGACCTGCTGGGTCACGCCGCAGATAACGTGCCCACCATGATGAACTACACCACCCTGCTGGCGAAGGACAGCATGTACAACACCCCGCCATGCTGGTGCATCTACATGACCGGTCTGGTGCTCAAGTATCTGGAAAACGACATCGGCGGTCTTGCCAACATGCAGAAGATCAACGAGGCCAAGGCCAAGGTGCTGTACGACTATCTGGACGGGCAGGAGTTCTTCACGAACCCTGTGGAGCACCGCTACCGCAGCACCATGAACGTCACCTTCACCAGCCCCAACCCGGACATGGACAAAAAGTTCTGCGCCGAAGCCGCCGAGGCGGGCTTTGTGAACCTGAAGGGTCACCGTCTGGTAGGCGGTATGCGTGCTTCCATTTACAACGCCATGCCTGCCGAGGGCGTGGACAAGCTGGTGGACTTCATGGAGAAGTTCCGCAAAGAGAATGCATAAAGAGGGGTTTCAGATATGTACACCATCAAAACGCTCAACGCCATCAGCCCGGTGGGGCTGGCAAAGCTGCCCAAGAACCAGTTCGATGTCACGGTGGATGCCGATGCCCCGGACGGTATTCTGGTGCGCAGCGCCGACCTTTTGAACACCACCTTCAACGACAATCTGCTGGCCATCGCCCGCGCCGGTGCGGGTGTGAACAACATCCCGCTGGAGCGCTGCAGCGAGCAGGGCATCGTGGTGTTCAACACCCCGGGTGCCAACGCCAACGCCGTGGCAGAGCTGGTCATCGGCATGCTCATTGCAGGCAGCCGCAACGTGGCCGCCGCCGCCCAGTGGTGTCAGGGTCTGGCCGGTGACCCGGCCATGGCCAAGAGCGTGGAAAAGGGCAAAAAGCAGTTCGTGGGCAACGAGATCAAGGGCAAGACCCTTGGTGTCATCGGTCTGGGTGCCATCGGCTCCCGGGTGGCAAACTGCGCCATCGAGCTGGGCATGGAAGTCTACGGCTACGACCCCTACATCTCCATTGAAGCAGCATGGAACCTGAGCAGTCAGGTGCACCACTGCGTAAACCTGAACGATATGCTGCCCCTGTGCGACTACATCACCATCCATGTGCCCTACCTGCCCACCACTAGGGACACCATCAACGCCCAGACCCTTGCTTTGTGCAAGGATGGCGTCAAGATTTTGAACTACGCCCGCGGCGAGCTGGTGAACACCGCCGCCCTGCTGGAGGCCATGGACAGCGGCAAGGTGTCCGGCTACATGACCGACTTCCCCTCCGAAGACATTCTGGGCCGTCCCGGCATCGTGTGCACTCCGCACCTTGGCGCTTCCACCCCGGAAGCCGAGGACAACTGCGCCGTCATGGCGGCGCAGGAGCTGAGCGATTACCTGCGCAACGGCAACATTACCCACTCGGTCAACCTGCCGGAGGTGCATCAGCCCCGCGCCGGCGGTAAGCGCATCTGCATCATCCACAAGAACGAGCCGGGCATGATCAGTCAGATCACCGCCCTGACCACCGAGGCGGGTCTGAACATCGAAAACATGGTGAACAAGAGCAAAAAGAACATGGCCTACACCATGCTGGACGCCACCGGTGCCGTGGATGCCCGCCTGAGCGAGAAGCTGAGCAGCATCCCCGCCGTCATCCGGGTGCGCATCCTGTAACACTGCCAACCCTTAGCTTTCCCCTCGCCCCATCTGCTCATGGGCGGGGGGATTTTTTTGGTACAGCGTACTGTCGGGCCAGCGGGGTATTCCCCCGC
>OMCU01001185.1_pt1 | contig 11482 bp, 9 predicted proteins | sample 1645081 | NCBI WGS metagenome assembly OMCU01 (sample SAMEA103958122, study PRJEB25191) | human gut metagenome | biome: human-associated habitat [ENVO:00009003]; feature: intestine environment [ENVO:2100002]; material: feces | place: Germany | collected 2013/2015 | reverse complement strand
ATAATACGAGGGGAAAAAGGAGGTTGTACCATGAAACAAGGCAAACTTATCCGACGTGCAGTATCGGCAGCGCTAACCGGATGCATGATGTTCACCCTCTCAGCCCCGGCTCTGGCTGAGAGCACTGATGCACTGATGCAGTTGAACATCAGCGGCAACCGTGCGGTCAGTGTGCTGGATGCGGAAAACGGCAACGGCATCACAGTTAATGGCGTAGAGGTCACAGATGCTAACAAGGACGATGTCCTTGCAGGAACCTTGAATGCCGGTAAACTCAGATATGAAAACGGTGCATTATGCTCAGATAATGTACAGCTCTCAGGTATTCTGCGTGTAACTGCGCCGGGCACGAATATTGAACTGAACGGCGGAGCGTACAGTCCTCTGGCTACAATCTATATTAATGATGCAGATAACGTAACAATCTCCAGCGATAACTACTCCGCGATTGGCAATAAGGCAGAGATTGACTGCACCGGAAAAGTAACGATCAATGCGTCTGGTAATTTTGGCACCTATGCCATAGGTGCCCGTTCTCAGGCAGACGAGGGCACTCTGATCATTCGGAATGCCAGTGCAGTAGAGATCAATGCGCCCCAGTATAATCAGGTCATCGGCGGACGGAAGGGCATCGCCGATATTACCTGCAACGGTCCTGTTACCATCCGCGGTAATGCAGAAAGCGGCAATAGAATTGCCAAGAACTTCACCTACCAGCGCACGGATGGTGCAGACTACGTCTACTACACCAGCGAGGATGCGGAGACAGAAGCCATCGACGGAAGCATTACACCCATCCCGTCCGATGCACCCTACAGCTATCTGCATATTGAGGAAAAGACGTTTTCCGCAATTACCGTAAACAATGGAATCGCAAAAGCGGGCGGAAGCGAAGTGCAAATGGCCTTCAACGGTCAAAAAGTGACCGTCACCGCCCAGATTGATGAAACTGACGAGCGAAAATTTGACGGCTGGGAAGTAGTAAATGCTCCCGCAGGCTTTACGATCTCTGCCGAAAAACTGGCGCAGAAGGAATTTTCGTTCATCATGCCTACAGGCAATGTAGAACTGACCGCACACCACAGCAACAAGCTTGAGGTGTCCGGCGGTACTGCCAAAGTGAACGGTAACAGCAATGCAGACTTTGCCCGCCCGGGCGCAGCCGTTACCGTGACCGCAGGCAGCCCCGAGGATTACCAGTTTGACCACTGGGAGGTATCTGGCGGCAATATCGGCAAGACCGAAGAGGAGCTGAAGGTCAGCCCTCTGAGCTTCACCATGCCGGATGCAGCCGTCAAGCTGACCGCTGTCTACAAGGCTGCTGTCAAGGTGAGCAACGGTACTGCCCAAACGGACAATACCACCGGTGAGACGGTGTATGCACTGGAGGGTGCATCCGTTACCGTGACCGGTCACGACAGCAACGCAAGCTTTTCCAAGCTCGTAGGCTGGAAGCTCAAAAAGGGCAGCCTTACTGCAATCATCGATGCGGACGGCAATAGCCTGAATGTTACGGTGGACGCAGAAAACAATTATCTGCTGGATGCCAGCGGGGCAAAGATCAAAAACGAAACTTTTACGTTCACCATGTCTGACAAGCCTGTGGAACTGAGTGCTGTCTACAGTATTCCCGCCATCGCAATGAGTCTGCCGGTCATCGTGGAAGGCGGTACAATCAATTGCACGCAGGACAGCTTTGTGCGTGTAAAGGCGGGCGAAAAAGTCACGATCAAGGCTGATGCACCTGCTGAAAACATGCAATTCCATCACTGGAAAGTGGAAGAAGGCACCAGCGCGGACTTTGGCGTAACGGTCGGCACGCTTGGCTCTGATACGGAGCAGGGTACTGAGGAGATCGCATTCATCATGCCCCGGGGTGCTGTCAGACTGACAGCACAGTGGTCCGCTACTCCGGCGACCCGACCCGATCCAGATCAGCCGCTGGACGAGGATTTCGGTGTTGATACTCCTCAGCCGAAGCCCGAACCTGAAGAGCCCGAAGCACCCGCAGAGTCCGCCGCCGGTGCTATTGCAGCAGTCGCCATTGGCGGCGCAGCAGTCTGGGGCGGCTACGAGATCACTACCCGCGCCATCCTGAAGAACCTGCTGCCCGCAGATGCGGCCATCCCCAAGACTCAGGGCCAGCTGGCTGAGCTGCTGTGGCAGAACGCAGGCTGCCCCCAGCCCACCATTGCACAAGCCACCGATGCCGCTGCCGCCGCCCGCTGGTGTGTCGAGCAGGGCTATCTGGAAGAGGATTTCGCCCCGGAAAAGTATGTACCCAAATACAAGGTGATCCGTATCCTCAAACAGGCTAAAAGCGCCACATAACCTCTGATATCATCTCACATCACTGCACAAAAATGGACGGAGGAGCGTCTTTGACGTTTCTCCGTCCATTTTCTTTTAACACACTCAGACCAGCTTTGGCACCTCTGCGGTCAGCAGTTCTGCCAGCCGGGCGTGACCCTTGCAAGTCAGGTGCATAAAGTCCACCTCGTTGAACTCGCACTCGGCGGCGTCCATAAAGTGCACGCCCTGCCGCTCGGCTACGATGCGCAGCTGCTCGGCGACCCCGCGGGATTTTTCCACGCAGCCTGCGCCCATGACGGCATCGTGGAAGCCGTCCTTGATGCAGGGCGGCGCCACCACCAGAATGTTAGGCGCTTTGCCGCCCCAGCAGTCCACGCTTTTCACCTTGAGCAGCAGCCGCTCCATGCCCGCACCGATGCAGGCGGCGTTTGCGCCAAAGCGCTCCTTGACGTCATTCGTGCCCAGCATGATGATGAGCAGGTCGATGACCTCGTGGCTCTTGAGCAGGGCGTAAGCCACGCTCAGCGCATCCATGGATTCGTGCAGCGGGTCCACGAATACGGTAGTGCGGCCGGAAAGCCCCTCCTCGGTGACTAGATACTCCTCGCCCAGCGCCTTTTGCAGGCGGCAGGTCCAGCGCTCGTCCTCGTTGAAGCGGATGCCGTGGTCGGCGCAGTCGTTGGGGTCGGCGCAATAGCCGTGGGTGTTGGAATCACCCAGACAGAGAATATGCTTTTTCATAACCAAATCACTCCTTTTCCATCGTCTGCCGGAAGTAGTACACAGCGCCCACCATCCCGGCGTCATTGTGCAGCTGCGCGGCACGAATTTCCAGCCCTTCGGCAAAGGCGGGCATGACGGATGCTTTCACCTTTTCAGCGATAGGCTCGATAAGCAGCTTCTGCTGGGCAGACACGCCGCCGCCGATCAGGATCAGCTGCGGGTTGAAGATATGCACCATGCCTGCAAGCCCCTGCGCGATCTCGTCCGTCCATGCGTCCAGCAGCGCCAGCACGGTCTCGTTGCCCGCTTCTGCGGCGGCAAAGATGGCGCGGCCGTCCTTCCATGCCGGATTTTCCTTCTGCGCGGCGCGCACCAGAGCAGTGGTGGCAGCGTAGCGCTCCCAGCAGCCCTTTGCGCCGCAGGTGCAGTCCACGCCGTCCAGCGCATGGGTGCGGTAGTGGCCCAACTCACCGCCCAGACCCCGCGCACCTTCCAGCAGACGGCCGCCGGTCAGGATGCCGCCGCCCACGCCGGTGCCCAGCGTCACGCCGATGACGTCCGTATAGCCCTGTGCACCGCCGACCCACACCTCGCCCAGTGTCATGCAGTTGGCGTCGTTGGCTACCGTGACCGGCAGACCAAAGGTCTTTTCCAGCTCCGCCTTGATGGGTGCGCCGATGTAGTTGGGCAGATTGCCGCAGGTACCCGCCACGATGCCCTTGCGGCTGTCGATCTGCCCGGTGGCAGAAATGCCGATGCCCGCAAGGCTTTCCGCCGGGACGCTCTGCGCGGCAAGGAAAGCTTGTGCAGCCTTCAGCACGGTGATCAGGATGGGGGTGCGGTAGCCGTCAAAGCTTACGCTCTCTTCGGCTTTCGCCAGCACTGCACCGGCTTCGTCCACGATGCCCAGCTTGACGGCGGTGCCGCCGATGTCGATACCAAGATAGTGTTTCATAGCAGGCACTCCCTTGTGTTATTTTTTAGCGGCGTTGATGGCACCGGTAAAGCGTGCGGTGATCTCTGCCGGGCGGGTAATGGCACCACCCACCACCAGTGCAAACGCACCGGCCTCCAGCGCCTTGACGGCCTGTTCCGGGTAGTGGATGTGACCTTCGGCAATGATCTTTGCCGGGCACTCTGCGGACAGCTTGCGGATGAAGTCAAAGTCGATATCATCAATGCCGGTGGTCTCCGGGGTGTAGCCGCGCATGGTGGTGCCTACAAAGTCGGCACCGGCTTCGGCGCAGAGCATGGCATTTTCAAGGTTATCGCAATCAGCCATCACCAGCTGTTCGGGGTACTTTGCCTTGATGGCGCGGATGAACTGCGCGGAGGTAGAGCCGTCCGGGCGCAGCGCACCGGTGCCCTGCACGGCAAGGATATCCACGCCGCAGGCCACCAGCTCGTCCACTTCCTTCATGGTGACGGTAATGTACATGGGCGTGCCGGGGTAATCCTTTTTGATGATGCCGATGACCGGCAGGTCCACCACCTGCTTGATCTGGGTAATGTCCCGCACGGTGTTGGCGCGGATGCCCACAGCCCCGCTCATGGCGGCAGCTTTCGCCATCAGGGGCATGACCCCGCCCTCCTTGGTATACAGCGGCTCGTGCTCCAGTGCCTGACAGGACACGATGAGTCCGCCCTTGATCTGTGCAAACAGCTTTTCCTTATCCATTCTTACTCCTCCATTCTGATCTTGACAACGGCCTTGCGCACGCTGACGCAGCCGTGCTGTACAAGGCCGGGTTTATGCAGTTCCTCCGGAAAGAACAGTACAAAGCGTCCTTCGCCCAGTGCACCGGTCACTACGCTGGCACTGTCCTGAAAGCCGCAGTCCCCGGTAAACTCCCCGATCTCCGCGCCGGGCAGATTGGTGTAGCCCCAGCCCTCGCTGCCGGTAAGGTCTACCTGTAAATCAGCATAAAGCTTGTGGTACTCCGGGTGGTAGCCCGCATCCGGGTGCAATGTGGCATCCATCAGGTTGATGAACACCTTGTCGCCGTCCACCTCGGTGCGCCCCAGCGGCAGGGCGGTAAGGTCGTGGGTCAGCAGATAGTCAATGGCGGTATCCAAGTTGGGGTGCAGTCCCCTGTACCGGCCAAGATGCTGCAGGGTATCGCAGATCATTCGCGTTTCCTCCAATAAAAGAAGCGCCCGCCTCCCCTCTGAAAAAGAGACGGAGAGGGGCGCTTTTATCCTGTTACAGCTTTGCGATGGCAGCTTCGATCATGGCCTGTGCCTCGGCCACAACGGCTTCATCCTCGGGGATCAGGCCGGGCATCGGGGCGCGCACGCTGCCCAGTTCCAGACCGTACATCCGGCGCAAAATCTCCTTTTGCACGGCATACAGATTGCCGTGGGCAGAGCACATCTTGTAGATAATGCGGTTGGCCTCATACTGGATGGCGCGGGCCTTTGCGATCTCGCCCTTTTCCAGATGGGCGTTCATAGCCAGATACAACTCCGGCATCACGGCATAAGTACCGCCGATGCCGCCGTCTGCACCGATGACGCGGCCGGAAACGAACTGCTCGTCCGGGCCGTTGAACACCACAAAGTTTCCCTCGCCGCGGGCGGCGATACCGGCATCCTTGAACATCTGGATGTCCTGCGTGGGCATGGAGCTGTTCTTCACGGCTACCACGTTGGGGTTCTTCAGCATCTCGTTCAGCAGGCTCATGGTCAGCGCCGTGCCAGCCAGCTGCGGGATGTTGTAGATGACGAACTCGGTGTTGGGTGCTGCTGCGGACATATCGTTCCAGTACTTGGCAATGGCGTACTCCGGCAGGTGGAAGTAGATGGGCGGGATGGAGGCAATGGCGTCCACGCCCACGCTCTCGGCGTGGCGTGCCAGCTCCATGCTGTCGGCGGTGTTGTTACAGCCAACGTGGGCAATCACGGTCAGCTTGCCCTTGGCTTCGCTCATCACGGCTTCCAGCACCGTCTTGCGCTCCTCGACGTGCTGGTAGATGCACTCGCCGGAGGAGCCGCCCACATACACGCCCTTGACGCCCTTGGCGATCAGGTGGCGGGTCAGTGCCTTGACCCCCTCCACCGAAATGTTGCCCTCTGCGTCATAGCAGGCGTAAAAGGCAGGGATGACACCCTGATATTTTTTGATATCTTTCATGTTTCAAGCCCTTCTTTCTGTAATTTTTAGCCTTTAACCGCACCCATTGCGATGCCCTTGGTGAAATACTTCTGGAAGATGAGGAAGATGATGATGATCGGCACAGCGGCCAGCGCGGCACCGGCCATGATAAGGCCGAAATCGGTGCTGTTCTCTGCCTGCAGCTTTGCAATGCCCAGCGAGATGGTCAGGTTGCTGGTGCTGGACAGCATGATCAACTGCATGAAGTAGTCGTTCCAGCTGTTGATGAAGGTAAAGATGGCCAGTGCGCCGATACCGGGCTTGACCATGGGCAGCACGATCTTGACAAAGGTGCGTGCCTCGCTGGCACCGTCGATACGGGCAGCCTCCAGCATTTCGGTGGGGATGCCCTCACTGAACTGCTTCATCAGGAACACGCCGAACGGCCAGCCCACGATGGGGAAGATGACCGCCCAGATGGTGTTGTACAGGTTCAGTGCGCTCATCTCGCGCAGCAGGGGGATCAGGATGACCTGCTTGGGCAGAGCCATTGCGCACACGATGAGGGTGAACAGCAGCTTGCGGCCCACAAAGCGCTTTTTGGCCAGCGCATAACCGGCCATGGCGGCGGTCAGGCAGGTAAGGATCATGGACATGACTGCCATGAACACGGTGTTGATCATCCAGCGGATGGCAGCGGGAGCCATGGGGCCTACCGAGAAGTAGACGGGCTCGCCGTTGGCGCTGAACTTGGAGCCGAAGGGCACGGCCAGCTGCCACAGCGGGGCACGCTTGCCGGCAAACAGCTTCTGGTAGTTGGTCAGCACCCACTGGCTGGGCCACCACTCGGGAGTAGTGGCATTGATGGCGGCACCGGTCTTGAAGGAGCCGGTGATGATCCAGTACAGCGGGAAGGCAAACAGCACCGCCATGATGCTGATGAGGATGATTGCCAGAATGGCGTAGGCGCTCATCTTTTTCAGTTTACTGGGATGGCGCTCCAACGGTTTTTGCTTTTTTGCAGCAGTTGCACGCATTGTTCCGCACCTCCTTAATTATCCTTGTTGCCCAGCTTGAACTGGACAGCAGACAGAATGGCGATGATCACCGCCAGCACCACGCCCATGGCGTTGCCGTAGCCGTACTTGTACTGCTTGAAGGCGGTGTAGTAGATGTAGTACATAATGGTATCGGTCTTGTGGTTGGGGCCGCCGGAGGTCAGCAGCTGGATCAGTGCAAAGCACTGGAAGGAGTTGATGGTGGTGATGACCAGAATGTACAGGGTGGTGGGCATAATGGCCGGCCACTTGATCTTCCAGAAGCACTGGAAGTCGGTAGCGCCGTCCACCTCGGCAGCCTCCACGATGGACTGATCCACGTTGCCCAGTGCCGAAACGTACAGCACGATGGGCTGACCCACGGAGGTAGTGAGCAAAATCAGGATGATACAGCCCAGTGCGAACCGCTCGTCACCCAGCCAGTTGATGTTCTTGTCCAGAATACCAAGGCTCTTGCCCAGATAGTTGAAGATGCCGTAGTAGTTGTTGTACATCCACTTCCACACCACGGTAACAGCGACAGAGCCGGTGACCACGGGCAGGTAGAACACGCAGCGGAAAAGGCTGGTGGCCCACTCCGGCAGGTCTACGATGGCGGAGGACACCCACAGCGAGAAGATGCAGGTGATGGGCACCGACACGATAACGATGACGAAGGTGTTCTTTAATGCGCCAAGGAAGATGGGGTCGGCAAACAGGGTCTTGTAGTTTGCCATCCCCACAAAGATATCCGCGCGGTTCATGGTGGAGTCAAAGAAGCTGGTCACCACGCAGAGGATCATGGGGTAGATGACGAAGCCCAGAAAGAAGATCAGGCTGGGCAGCAGGAAGCAGTAGGAGGCGAAGGTTTCGCGCCGTACCAGCGCACTGCTGCGTTTGGGCTCTTTCATTGCCGTCTTTGCAGCCAAGAGGATCACCAAACCTTTCGTTTGAGAGTGTTTTTTCCGTAAAAGGGCCCCTCCCTCACCCGGAGGAAGGGGCCTTGCGGTTCAGCTGTGATGCAGTTCAGAAAAAGTAGCGCTTATGCCTCGGCGGCAGCGGCTGCGTTTGCGTTGTCCACAAAGGTCTTGACGGCAGTCTCGACGGCCTCGCCGGAGCCCACGCGCTGCAGCATGTTCCACCACTCGGTGCGGGCAGTGGTCCAGCCCGGGGTGATCTGGTAGTAGTCGCCCAGATAGCCCATGAACTTGCTATACTCGCTCATGACCTCGTTGCCGGCGTAGATGTCGCCAACGCTCTCACGGACGGGGAAGTAGGTGGAAGCCAGCACGCTGTCCTTGACCTGAGCGGGATCGGCAGCGATGAACTCGATAAAGGTCTTTGCAGCCTTGATCTTGGCCTCGTCGCCGTTATCAAAGATGCCGAAGCCCCAGATGCCGCCGCACAGCTTCGGGTCGCCGCTTTCGGTGGGGAATGCCATGGGGAAGATCTCGTCGCCGCTGATGGTCTGGCCTGCGGCAGCGGTGTCAGCGTTCAGCTGCTGTGCAATGTTCCAGCAGAAAGCCATCTGCAGGGTGCCGTTGCGGAACAGGGTGATCTCCTCGCCGCCGTTGATGGAGGGATCGAAGTTGACGCCCTTTGCATCGTACAGAGTCTGAATGGCCTTGATGTTCTCGGCAGAGTCGGCGGTGTACTTGGTGTGGGCTGCATCGGTAAAGGTGCCGCCGTACATATTGTTGATGATGGCGCGGGTGCCCTGGTCGCCGCCCTGACCGCTGCAGTAGATGGCTGCCACGTTCTCGTAGCCGCCCTTGTACAGTGCGTCCACAGTGTTCAGGAAGCCCTCGGTGCTCCAAGTGTGCTTGTCGGTATCAATGTACTTGTCCGCGCCCACTTCCTTGACCTTGGTCATGTTCACGGCCATGCAGTGTGCGGTCATGCACAGGGGGTACTCGTAGTAGTCGCCCTTCTCGTTGTGGCAGGCAGACTCCACAGAAGCGTAGATGTCTTTCTTGGCATCATCGGTCCACAGATCGTTCAGCGGAGCCATAACGCCCTTGGCACCCCAGTTGGCCACCAGACGCTCGGGGCCTTCCATGACCAGATCGGGTGCGCTGCCGCCCTCGATGGCGGTGTTCACCTGATCGTCGCCGTTGGTGTAGTCCAGATACTCCACGGTCACCTTGATATCGGGATACTTTGCGTTGAAGCTGGAGATCAGGTTCTGGACAGTCTCGTCATTGCCCCAGCCGCCGATGGGGTATGTCCACAGCTTGATGCTTGCGCCGGTGCTGGCTGCACTTGCAGCAGCAGAGGAAGCGGTGGAGGAAGCAGCAGTGCTGGTGGAGGAGGAACCGCCGCAGGCGGCCAGTGCACCGGCAGCGCCCAGAATACCGGCAGCCTTCAGGAAGGAACGGCGGGAAATGCAGTTTTTCATGGTAGATTCTCCTTGTTCATCTTCTTCGACCCATCGGGGGATCGTACTCCGTTTTGCTCGTAGCGGCTGCTCGTGTCCGCAGCCGTTGTTTGTAGCCTAATTATAGAAAATTATTTTCATTTTGTCTATTCGTTCTTTTCATAAATTTTCATTTTTAAACCCGGCAGTCTGCACAAAATTGTGGGATATCAGAAAAAACACAATATTTTCATCCACTTTACTTGTCAAAATAGTTACAAAACGGTACACTTTCCCCGGTTGCTCTGAAAATCACTTTCAGCTTTGAAATTGTAAAAATGAAAAGCATTTTCACCATTTGGGCCGTTTTTTCCTTCAAAACTGTGCCCTCTGCACAGAATCGGCGGGTAAAATGTGTTCATTACGCCTCTTGCACAGCGGCGCGGTTTCTCTTATACTTTTATATAAGAAGGTAAGCACGAACACGGCACCGGCACCCGCCGGCGGCCTAAGTCAGGAGAGGGAAGAATGTCTACAAATTTTTGGGAGCTGCTGCAGCAGCATCAGGGCGACCTGACAAAATCCGGCCGCACGGTGGCCGAATATCTGGTGCAGCACGCTGCGGAGGCACAGTATCTGTCCATATCATCGCTGGCCAGAGAGTGTCAGGTGGCCGAGGCCACGGTGTTCCGGTTCTGCCGGGCGCTGGGCTTTGAGGGCTACCACGAAATGCGCATTGCGCTGGCGCAGGCCAATGCCACCGGTGTGCTGGTAAACCAGCAGGAGCCCGCCCCGGACGCCGATACCGCCACCCTGTGCGAGCATGCCTCGGCGCTGTTCATGACCGCCATCAATGGCACCCAGAACGCCCTTTCGCCGCAGGCGGTGGATCAGGCTGTGGCGCTGCTGCACAGCGCCCGGCAGGTGTTCTGCATGGGACAGGGCGGCAGCATGGCCGCCGCCAAAGAGATCTGCGCCCGGTTCGCCTGCATCACCAACAAGTTCCGTGCCACCGCCGACAGCCACATGCAGGTCATGGCTGCCAGCCTGATGACCGAGCAGGACGTGGTGCTGTTCGTCTCCTACTCCGGCGCTACCCGGGACCTGATGGAGACCCTGCGCACTGCCAAGGCCAACGGCGCAAAGATCATCCTGATCACCCACTACGAGGACTCCCCCGGTGCAAAACTGGCAGACATCGTGCTGCTGTGCGGCGCACAGGAAAGCCCGCTGGATTCCGGCAGCATCCCCATCAAGGTGGCGGTGCTGTATGTAGCCGAAGTGCTGGTGCTGCGGTACATTCTGGACGATAAGCCCGGCAGCACCGAAGCGCAGGAGCACACCACCGAGGCGCTGGCTGTAAAGATGCTTTGAGTATCAACTTAAAATTTTAGGGATAACGGAGCATCCGGGGATGCTCCGTTATCCCTTTTTTACACAAAAAATCGGTCAGACCCGCAGGCCTGACCGATTTCCAGCTTATCAATGATGTTGCAGCGCTGTACGCTTAATCGCGGCGGCGGCTGTTGAGACCCAGCAGACGCACCACATACAGGAAGATGTTGATGAAGTCCAGATACAGCGTCAGTGCGCCGTAGATGGAAGCCTTTTCCGCCAGCTCGCTGTCCCCTGCGTAGTAGGAGTACATCTGGCTCAGCTTCTGGGTGTCGTAGGCGGTCAGTAGCATGAACACCACCAGACCGATGCCGCAGTAGAGCACCGAGGCACCGAAGCCAAAGCCGAAGAGCGCGCCCACGAGGCTGGTGACGATCATGGCCACCAGAGCCATCATCAGGCGGGGGCCCCAGCCGGTCAGGTCCTTATGGGTGGTGGTGCCGTAAACAGCCATCAGCCCGAAGTAAAGGGACGTTGCCAGCAGCGCCATGATCAGGGTGCTTGCCGAGAAAACGAGGAAATAGTAGCTCAGCACCATGCCGTTGAGCAGTGCATAACCGAAAA
>OMCU01001176.1_pt1 | contig 11573 bp, 7 predicted proteins | sample 1645081 | NCBI WGS metagenome assembly OMCU01 (sample SAMEA103958122, study PRJEB25191) | human gut metagenome | biome: human-associated habitat [ENVO:00009003]; feature: intestine environment [ENVO:2100002]; material: feces | place: Germany | collected 2013/2015 | reverse complement strand
TCAGCGGAGGCAATCAGTATGGCAGGGGAGGCGAAGGATTTTTGCGCGTGAATGTGGCTACCTCCAAGCTGGTTGTTGAAGATGGAATGCAGCGTCTGTATGAGAGCGTTGATGCATGGCTAAAAGAAGAAAAGATATCAAAATAAGAATAATTCCTGATTTTAAGCAAACCTTAAAGGTTTGCCCCATTGGAAATTAAGAAAAAAACCGCTACAATGTATCTATGATTAATCATGAATACGAGGTGGCGGTTTTTTTATGTATAATGTTTTAGTTTGTGACGATGAAAAGGATATTGTTTCTGCTTTGCAGATTTATTTAAAAAGTGAAGGATACCAGGTGTTTTCGGCTTATAACGGAAAGGAAGCCTTAAAAATTATAAACCGGGAGGATATCCAGCTGGTTCTGATGGATATTATGATGCCGGAAATGGACGGGATAGAAGCGATGTGCAAAATCCGTGAAATTTCCAATGTTCCGGTGATCTTACTGACGGCCAAAAGTGAGGATACCGATAAGGTACTCGGACTTACCGTGGGCGCGGACGATTATGTGACGAAACCATTCAATCCGGTGGAACTGCAGGCGAGAGTGAAATCCCAGATCCGGCGGTATATGCTGCTTGGAAGCGGACAGAAGGTGAGGACAAAACTGTCCGCCGGCGGCATCGAGCTGGATGATAAATTAAAGGAAGTCACTCTGGACGGAGAACCTGTCAGTCTGACCAGAACAGAGTACGATATTTTAAAACTTCTGATGGAACATCCGGGGGAAGTATATTCACCGAAACAGATTTATGAGGCCGTGTGGAAGGGCAGCCCGTGCGGCGTCGAAAACACGGTAGCCGTACATATCCGGCACCTTCGGGAAAAACTCGAATATAATCCTGCGGAGCCACGCTATTTAAAAGTCGTATGGGGACGGGGATACAAGATGGAGGATGTAGAAAATGAATGAGAAAAAGGATAAAAAATCCAAAAAGCCGGAATATGTGTCCAAAAACTGGAAATCATCGCAGGGCATCAGATTACTGGCTATGGTACTTGCGATTGTAAGTGGATTTTTGGTGGGCGTGACCAGTGTGGTGACAGTTACATTAGGCATGAACAGTGATTTGCAGGGCTCACAGAAAGACATTGAAAAAACACTGGATACGGAGCTGCTTAGAAGCTATGCGTATTGGATGGGGGATGCGGTTACCGGCATTTCAAAAGAACAGGACGAAGCAGATGCCCTGAAAAAATTTGATGACGGAAATATCGTTTATTCACTTGTAAAAAACAAGCCGAATGGAAAAGAAACCGAACTTGTCTGTGGAAATTACACGGGTACCTCTTTAAATAAGGAAACCGCACTTGCCTGGCTGAAATTTACAGATGAAAATGAGTTTCATACCAATGATCGTTCTTTCTGGGATATGCTGCTTGGAAGAAACAGGGGACAGTACATGCAAAAAGTCAAGCATTATACGCAGGTGGATCATTTTATCTATGATAATGGTGTGATTTATTGTTATGCGGGCGATACCCTGTTTCGGATCAATTCCTTTTCTTTTTACGCGGTTCCAGAGGAGTCGGATCTTGAACCGTATGTGGAATATACTTACCGGGAATCGGACGATGGTGGCAGATATTGCGCGGAAAATGGAGAACAGCTGAAAAAAGGTAAGCTCGAACCGTATTTAAAATCATCCGAGCTGCGGTTTGATTTTGATGGGTTAGAGGCAGGTTACTTATGGTCAAAAAAGGATGGGATTTACCCGATCCGGCAGGAATCCATTGCGGATACCTATGCGAAAGCAAAGGTATTCCAGTGGCAGGATTTTTCATTTGCATACGAAGATCAACAGGGTCGTATTTATTATAATCCACATCAGGAGAAAGAAGCAACGGAATATACGCTTTATCTTACGGTAGCGGATTCCCTGAAGGGAAGCACTGCTACGGTATCCTCTTTGTTTTCACCGGAAGTCGGAGGTGAAACCCATATTGTGATTGATTCCGGGAAAACACAGTTTTTCCAGAAAGCACACACACTTGCAGGCGTTGTGGTACAGGTGCGGGAAATTTCGGGATTGTGGTTGCTTTTGAGTGTTCTTGTGTGGGTGTTTTCTCTTGGCATTCTATTTGCATCGGCAGGATGGAAACGTGGTTCTGATACGGTACAGATTCGATGGATTGACCGTATACCATTTGGTATTTATACAGGAATCTCAGGACTTGCGTTTTTGGGCTGCGGTATGGTATGCCTTTATATGGGAGATCTGCTTATGCAAAATGCAGGAATCGTATTCTGTATTTCATTTTTTACAATTGCGTTTGCATTGGCAGAACTGATTGTGTATGAATATGTGATCAGTATCATTGTAAGAATCCGTGCAGGAAAATTCTGGCATTATACGCTTTTGCGTCTGCTTTTAAACCCGTTTCGCCGGATAAAAAGAGAACTGCATGAAATCAGACTGGCGCTTTTGACCAATCTGTCTATGACGGTAAAAGTCACAGCTGTATTTCTTGTGGTCTTCATCATAGAAGCATTTCTTTTACTGTGTGCCGGAGCGGATGGCGGAATTATCATGGTCTATCTCCTCTGGAAAGTTGTGGAATACGGCGTACTGTTAAAGATTGTGGTGCAGTTTCGACAGATATTCGACGGAGGGGAACGGATTGCAAAAGGTGATTATTCGCATCCGATCCATACAGAAAAAATGATGTATGAGCTGCGCACACATGCGGAAAATTTAAATAATGTACAGACCGGAGTTGCAGCGGCGGTAGAAGAAAAAATGAAGAGTGAGCGGTTTCGTACCGAACTGATCACCAATGTCTCCCATGATATTAAAACACCGCTTACTTCCATTATCAACTATGTGGATCTGATCAAAAAGGAGCCGACAGAGAGTGAAACAATGCGGGAGTACATTGAGGTGCTTGACCGACAGTCCAACCGTCTGAAAAAACTGATTGAGGATCTGATGGAGGCATCCAAAGCATCTACTGGAAATCTTCCGGTGAATCCGGAAGTATGTGATGCAACGGTCGTTCTGACACAGATTGTCGGGGAATTTTCAGAAAAGGCAGAGGCAAATCAGCTGGAGATGGTTGTAGAATGTCCGCAACCACCCGTTGAAATCTATGTGGATGGCAGACATTTGTGGCGGATCATTGACAACCTGATGGGAAATATATGTAAGTATGCACAGCCGGGAACACGTGTGTATATTACGTTGGAAAAATTTCACGGAATGGTGATTATGACCTTCCGCAATATTTCGAAGGATCGACTGAAAATGACCAGCGAGGAACTTTTCGGAAGATTTGTCCGTGGAGACAGTTCCCGGAATACGGAAGGACACGGACTGGGGCTTTCTATCGCAAAAAGCCTGACCGAGCTGATGCATGGAAATCTTGCGGTGCAGATGGACGGCGATCTGTTTAAAGTAATTCTCAGTTTTGAGGAATATCAGGAGGATAAGAAGCAGTAAAGACCAAAAACTCCTCGGTTGTATTTCTATATGCCATATGCTATAATGTGGGACGTCTAAATACAGAATATAAACGGAGGACAAATCTGTGAAAATAATAATCGCCGGTGATGGCAAGGTCGGACTCACGCTGACGCAGAAACTTGCTGCGGCAGGACACGACCTGACTTTGATCGATTCGAACCAGCGTGTGCTGGATTCGAGTGTGGAGCGTTACGATGTTATGGGGGTACAGGGAAACTGTGCCTCCATGCGCGTGTTGGAGAGTGCGGATGTGAAAAAGGCGGATCTGCTCATTGCAGCCACCAGTTCGGATGAAGTCAATCTGCTCTGTGGTATGACTGCCCATGGTCTGAATCCGAGAATTCACACCATTGCAAGAATCCGTAATCCCGAATACGGCAAGCAGATTTTTACCATGCGGGATGTCTATTCCCTTTCGCTTATGGTGAATCCGGAAAAACAGGCGGCGCGCGAGATTGAACGGCTGATCCGCTATCCGGGCTTCCTGCAGAGGGAAACATTTGCAAAAAGCCGTGTGGAAATCGTGGAGCTGCGGATTCAAAAAGGAAGTAAACTCTGCGATGTGGCACTGATGAATCTGGAAAATGTTGTCAAATGCAAGGTGCTTGTCTGCGCAGTGAGCCGCGGAGGGGTTGTGGAGATTCCATCCGGACATTTTATTCTCCGGGAGGGGGATCATCTGTTTATTACGGCAACTGCTGAGATGCTGACACAGCTTCTGCGCAATCTTGGCATTATCACGCACAAGGCAAAGCGTGTAATTATCTGCGGTGGCGGAAGAATCGGTTATTATCTGTCGACCTGGCTGGCAAAAGAAGGTGTCAGTGTGCTGCTGATTGAGCAGGATGAAGCGCGCTGTGAAGAATTATCCGGCAAACTTCCACCGGAAGTATGTATCATACACGGGGATGCCAGCAGTCAGTTTCTGCTTGAAAGTGAAGGCATCCATGATTGTGACGCCGTTGTAACCATGACCGGCATGGATGAAATGAATATGATTATTTCGCTGTATGCGCAGACCTGTGGAGTGCCACAGGTGATCACGAAAGTCGGTCATATGGAAAATAACAGTATGCAGGACAGTCTGGGACTTGGCAGTGTGATCTGCCCGAAAGAACTCTGCTGCAATACGATTGTCCGTTATGTCCGTGCCATGCAGAATACAACAGGTGCAGCACTGACACTGCACAATATTGCAGAAGGACAGGCAGAGGCATTGGAGTTTGTCGTAGATGCCGACACAAAACATATCGGGGAACCATTGCGTAATATCCGCCTGAAACGCAATATACTGATCGCATGTATCAGCCATGGAAGTAAAACGGAGATTCCAAACGGAGATTCCATGTATGAGGCTGGAAATTCCGTGATTATCGTTGCAAAGGGCGGGATGACACTTTTGCAGCTGAATGATATTTTCGAGTGAGGATGCTATGAATTATAAAATGATGGGAAAATTTCTTTCCCAGATCTTAATTGTGGAAGCAGGGTTTATGGTTCCGGCACTTTTGATCAGTCTGTATACCGGAAGCCGGGCAGCAGTTTATGGGTTTGGGCTGTCCATTTTGATCACTGCCGGAGTCGGTGCCTTAATGTATTATTTTTGCAGAAATTCCACCCGTCGTTTTTTTGCGAGGGAAGGGATGGTCTGCGTAGCCGGAAGCTGGATTGCAATCAGTTTTTTCGGGTGTCTGCCATTTGTTTTTTCCAGGGAAATTCCAAACTTTGTCGATGCCCTGTTTGAAATTGTATCGGGATTTACAACCACAGGTTCTTCGATTCTGGGAGATGTGGAAGCACTTTCTCCCGGAATTATGTACTGGCGGAGTTTCAGCCACTGGCTGGGTGGCATGGGGGTACTTGTATTTCTTCTGGCACTTTCTCCGAACGGAGAGAGAGGCAAAGGGTATACCATGCATCTGCTGCGTGCGGAGAGTCCGGGACCGAATGTGAACAAGCTGGTGCCGAAAATGCGTACAACAGCAAGAATTTTGTATGTCATATACATGGTGCTGACATTCATCAATTTCCTGTTTCTCCTGTTGGGAAAAATGCCGGTTTTTGATGCCGTATGTACCGCTTTTGGAACGGCCGGCACAGGTGGATTCGGAATTCGGAATGACAGTATTGCAGGATACAGCCCATATATACAGAATGTATGTACGGTCTTCATGTTTTTGTTTGGAATCAACTTCAGCTGTTATTATCTGCTTTTAGTCCGGCATGTAAAGGAAGTGCTCAAAGATCAGGAACTGCGGCTGTATATCATCATATTTGTAGTCAGTATTCTTTTAATTACGTTCAATGTCCGGGGACTGTACGGCTCCTGGGAAGAGACCATCCGCCATGCGGCATTTCAGGTTTCCTCTATCATGACGACGACCGGGTTTGCAAGCACGGACTTTGATTTGTGGCCCGGATTTTCGAAGGCACTGTTGCTGTGCCTGATGTTTGTCGGTGCCTGTGCAGGCAGTACGGCAGGAGGGCTTAAGATGGGAAGGCTTCTTCTGATTCTGAAAAACCTGCGCAGAAATATCCGCAGAATTTTAAGCCCGCAGCGTGTGGAAGTTGTGCGCATGAATGGAAACCGGATCGGGGAGGATGTATTAAATAATACAAATACCTATCTGGCGGCTTACGGTGTGATTTTAGTCGGAAGTTTTCTTTTGATTTCTATTGATGGACTGTCCATGACAACAAATGTGTCTGCGGTTGCTGCGTGCTTTAACAATATCGGACCGGGATTTGATGTGGTGGGACCTACCTGTAATTTTTCGGTGTATTCCTGGTTTTCCAAACTTGTGCTGATTTTTGACATGCTGGCCGGAAGACTGGAAATTTTCCCGATGCTTGTTCTCTTTTCAAGAAGTACCTGGAGACATAAATAATTGAATGGATTTCTCAATTATTTTATGATAAAATAGTAGGGTGCTTTTACACAACAATAAAATATGGAGGAGAGAACATGTTAGAGAAAATGTTTAAGCTCAAAGAGAACAATACCACAGCGAAAACAGAAGTGATCGCCGGTATTACGACGTTTATGACCATGGCGTATATCCTGGCTGTAAACCCGAACCTGCTTTCACAGGCAGGAATGGACCCGACAGCAGTGCTGATCGCAACCTGTCTGGCATCCTTTATCGGTACGTTTGCAATGGCACTCCTTGCAAATTATCCGTTTGCACTTGCACCGGGTATGGGACTGAATGCATATTTTGCATTTACCGTATGCGGAAATATGGGATATTCCTGGAAGGTAGCCCTGATGGCAGTATTCTTCGAAGGTATTATCTTTATTATCCTTTCTCTTACCAATGTGCGTGAGGCAATTTTCAATGCCATTCCGACCACATTAAAGAAAGGTGTGAGTGCCGGCATCGGTCTGTTCATCGCGTTTATCGGACTGCAGGGTGGACATATTGTTGTAAACAACGATTCCACATTGTTATCTTATGTAAATTTCAGGGATAACTGGCATACCGAAGGAATCTGTGCAGTACTTGCACTGATCGGTCTGCTTCTTACTGCAATTTTATACATCAAAAAAGTCAAGGGATCGATCCTGATCGGTATTCTGGCTACCTGGATTCTCGGAATGATCTGTCAGGCAGCGGGTGTTTACCGTATCGATGCAGACGCTGGATTTTATTCTCTGTATCCGACATTTGCCATGACTGATTTTTCAAAAATCGGGGAGACTTTCGGACAGTGTTTTACAGCAGATTTCCATGGAGTCGGAATTATGAACTTCATCGTAGTCATGTTGTCTTTCCTGTTTGTAGATATGTTTGATACGATCGGAACACTGATCGGTGTATCGGATAAGGCCGGCATGTTAGACGAAGATGGAAAACTTCCGAACGTAAAGCAGGCACTGATGGCAGATGCAATTGCTACTTCTGCAGGTGCGGTCCTTGGTACGTCTACAACTACAACATTCGTAGAGAGCTCTGCCGGTGTCGGAGCTGGTGCAAGAACCGGTCTTGCATCCATCGTTACAGGATTATTATTCCTGCTTGCAATTTTCTTTGCACCAATCTTTACGGCAATTCCGGGCTTTGCAACAGCACCGGCGCTGATCTTTGTCGGATTCCTGATGGTATCCGCAATTGTAAAGGTTGATTTCGAGGATCTGACAGATGCAGTTCCTGCATATCTGTGCCTCATTGCGATGCCTTTAATGTACAGTATCGCAGAGGGTATTGCCATTGGTGTAATCTCTTTTGTACTGATCAATCTGATCTGTGGCAAGCGTAAGAAGATTACTCCACTGATGTATATCCTTGCAGTACTTTTTATCTGCAAATATATTTTCCTGTAATTACGCAGTGGATGAGCCGCTTTCCAGTAGGACGGGAAGCGGCTTAAAGTCTATCTGACTATATAAAATATAAATGGAGGAACAACTATGAAAAAATTAAACAAGGCAATGTCGGTTGCTGTGGCAGCAGCCATGATGGTATCCCTGGGCGCCTGTGGAAATTCCGCAGATGCAGCAAAAGACGGGACACAGAGTGCAGGTGCATCCGGTAAAGTATATAACATCGGAATCTGCCAGCAGCTGGAGCATCCGGCACTGGATCAGGCAACACAGGGATTTGAGGATGTCTTAAAGGAAAAGCTGGGAGACAATGTAAAATTTGATCTCCAGAATGCACAGAACGAGCAGGCAAATGCTTCTACAATTGCAAATAATTTCGTATCTGCCAATGTGGATCTGATTCTTGCAAATGCAACCACTGCTTTACAGGCATGTGCAGCAGCGACAACCGATATTCCGATTCTGGGAACTTCCGTTACCGATTATGCAACGGCTTTGGAGATCAGTGACTGGAGTGGTACAACCGGAAGAAATATCTCCGGTACATCCGATCTGGCTCCGCTTGATCAGCAGGAGGATATGCTCGTAGAGCTCTATCCGGATGCAAAGCATGTCGCAATACTTTACTGCTCTGCAGAGGCAAACTCCAAATATCAGGCAACCGAGTTTGAAAAATACCTGGATGAGGACGGTATCAGCTACAAAGAGTTTACCGCTTCCGATTCCAATGATATCGGTTCTGTGGTACAGAGTGCAACCGAGTATGCAGATGTTATTTACATTCCGACAGACAATACCATGGCACAGAACACAGAAGCAATCAACAATATCGCACTTCCGGCAGGAACTCCGATTATTGCCGGAGAGGAAGGTATCTGTAAAGGATGCGGAGTGGCAACGCTTTCCATCAGTTATTATGACATCGGAAAAAAGGCCGGTGAAATGGCATATGACATTTTAGTAAACGGTGCGGATATTACAACCATGAAGATTGAGACTGCACCGAACGTAACCAAAGAATACAACAAAGATATCTGTGATCAGCTGGGCGTTAAAATTCCGGATGATTACAAGGCTATCGAGGCTGAATAATTAAGGGGGATGGGTATCGTGTTAATATCTGCTTATTTTGCTTCCTTAAGTCCGCTGGCGCTGTTTCGTGCGCTGCCGGGCTCCATTGCACAGGGTCTGATCTGGGGCCTTCTGGCATTGGGAGTATATATTACATACAAACTTCTGGATTTTGCGGATCTGTCGGTGGACGGTTCTTTTGCAACCGGCGGAGCTGTGGCGGTTATGCTGATCCGCAGTGATATGAATCCGTGGGTTTCCCTTATTTTTGCATTTGCTGCAGGAATGCTTGCGGGAATTTTAACGCAGATTGCACTGTACTCCATCAATCTGAATATTATGGGACAGTCCAATCAGGCGATCAGTGTGGATAAATATTCCCTTGCGGTATCGCTTCGTTATGTATCCGGTGATACAGCAGCAAAAATTAAAGTATTTACCACCTGTATCCTGTTTGGGGTAGTGATCGTGGCGATTCTTTACTGGTATTTCGGAACCGAGCAGGGGCATGCCATCCGGGCAACCGGATGTAACCCGCAGATGGCGCGTGCACAGGGAATCAATACCAGCTTCTGTAAGGTACTGGCACTGATGATTTCCAACGGACTCGTTGGTCTGTCCGGTGCACTTTATGCACAGTATCAGGGTGCAGCGGATGTCAATATGGGACGAGGCGCAATCGTTATCGGTCTGGCTGCTGTTATTATCGGAGATGTACTGTTTGGAAAACTGTGTGCAGGAAAGAAACTGGCATTTGCATATACGCTGTTTTCCGTGATCGTTGGAGCGATCATTTACTACCTTGTGCTGAGCATCATTTTGTGGCTGAAATTCCCATCGGATGATCTGAAACTGTTCTCAGCAATCGTGGTAGCAATTTTCCTTGCGATTCCATATCTGAAGAATAAGAAAAAAGCAACAAGGGGGCTGTAACCGATGAGTGAGATGTTAAAAATTGAAAATATCCGGAAAGTATTCAATCCGGGTACGATAAATGAAAAAGTGGCTCTGGACGGTGTCGACCTGACACTTGAGGAAGGCGAATTTGTCACAGTGATCGGTGGAAACGGTGCAGGAAAATCGACAACACTGAATGCCGTAGCCGGTGTATGGCCGGTAGATTCCGGAAAAATCTATATCGGCGGCGAGGATGTGACAAAGTTATCCGAGCATCGCAGGGCACAATATCTGGGACGTGTGTTCCAGGACCCGATGACCGGTACGGCTACCACAATGTCCATTGAGGAAAATATGGCAATTGCAGCAAGACGTGGAAAATCCAGGGGATTGCGATGGGGAATTACCAAAGCGGAACGCGAGAAATACCGCCAAATGCTTTCCACCCTGCATCTTGGACTGGAAGATCGCCTGACATCAAAAGTCGGTCTGTTATCCGGTGGACAGCGTCAGGCAATCACGCTTCTGATGGCTTCCATCCAGAAACCGAAGCTTCTGCTTCTCGATGAGCATACGGCTGCGCTGGATCCAAAGACTGCCGCAAAGGTACTTGAGATTTCGGATCAGATCATTTCAGAGAATCATCTGACGGCCATGATGGTAACACACAATATGAAGGATGCGATTGCCCATGGAAACCGTCTGATTATGATGCATGAAGGAAAAGTTATTTTAAATATCGCAGGTGAAGACAAAAAGAAACTTACGGTCGGAGATCTGCTGCATCAGTTTGAAAAAGTAAGCGGTGAGGAATTTGCAAGTGATAAAGCACTGCTTTCGTAGAAAATAACAGAATTGTTTATGCAGGATAAGGGTCAAAACTGTTTTTGACCCTTAAATCATGTAGAAGGGAGATAGATATGCCTGTATTTGATTTCAGCAATACAACGGAAGAAAAGAAAGCCTGTGAGTGTACCTATACAACATTTCAGTCGAATGAAAACACTGCAAGTGCAAAATATCCGATTCTGGTTTTAGATAATACGGCAAAGCAGTGGAAATATCATTCCTGCGGAGTGTTCACGAACCAGACAAAGCGCACAGCATTTGAGTTTACCCAGGAAGACGGAACTGTATGTGCGGATATTTTGCGGGTGGATGCCCGTTTTGTCAATCTGCTTCGCTGGCTGGGGGAAAACCACATTAATGTCCGGCTGTCTGGAGAGAACACACCGGATGGATATGCCGTGTATAAGATCCGTGAAATTGCATTTGGCGGTGGAAAAAAGCTTTCCGCGGAAGATGGTTTTTTACAGTTTATGATGGAGCGTCTGTTTGCCAGCAGTGCACCGAGTGAGGAAGCGGTGGATGAGGAGCAGGAGGAAGACGGCGATGATATGAAGCTCACCAGTATTCAGAGCATCACCGATTTTATGACCTGCGCAGGACGGACCATGCCGGATAACATCCGGTTGTGGGCACGCCGGAATTTAGCAGTGGCACGTTCCAATGAAGTGTCTCCGGAAGAGCGGCGTCATGCACAGCGTGCACTTTCCATCATGATGAATATCCAGTGGAAAAACAATTATTTTGAGGCCATTGATCCCAAGGAAGCCCGTCGGATTTTAGATGAGGAACTGTATGGCATGGAGCGTGTAAAGCAGAGAATCATTGAGACGATCATTCAGATTAACCGCACACATACACTTCCGGCATATGGACTGCTTCTGGTGGGACCGGCAGGAACCGGAAAATCGCAGATTGCCTATGCAG
>OMCU01001166.1_pt1 | contig 11650 bp, 10 predicted proteins | sample 1645081 | NCBI WGS metagenome assembly OMCU01 (sample SAMEA103958122, study PRJEB25191) | human gut metagenome | biome: human-associated habitat [ENVO:00009003]; feature: intestine environment [ENVO:2100002]; material: feces | place: Germany | collected 2013/2015 | reverse complement strand
AAGAAATGCGGAAGAATTTTGTTGATGCTGCATATTGTTTCCTCCATCGCCACAAATAATTTGGCGAATTTATTGCCGACTAATAGAAAATGGAGACTTTGTAGTGCTGTGCTAAGATAAATAATGAAATGGCCTGTTGTGCAACCTGCATATTTCAGGCCGTTTTTTTTAGATACCGGAAACGATGACGAAAAGCCAGGAAAGTGGCACAATGAAAAAGCAAACCAGCCCAAGTATAAGTGGGCTGCCCCTCCCCGGCACCCCTCCGCCGCGGTAATGCGACTAAATACGAAAGAAATTGGTGAATGATATGGAAAGAATAGAACAAGCCAATAAGGAAGCGCTGCGGCGCATCCTCAGTGGAGAACCGGAACTCATTGATGTGTGCCCGGCCGGGGAACTGATCCCGGAGCTGGACGACCATTCCATCGGCCATGCGGGCCCTCCTATCGCCTGGAAAGAGATGTGCGGCCCGATGCAGGGTGCTATTATGGGGGCCGCGGTATATGAAGGGATGGCTTCCACCTTGGAGGAGGCGGCAGAAATGGCCGCTTCCGGTAAGATTCACTTTATCTCCAACCACAGCATGCACTGTGTTGGCCCCATGACCGGTATGATCACCCGTTCCATGCCGCTGTGGGTGGTTCGTAATAAGACCTTCGGCAATTACGCCTACAGCACCTTTAACGAAGGAATCGGCAAGGTCATGCGCTTTGGCGCTAACTCCACGGAGGTTATTGACCGCCTGCGCTGGATCCAGAATGATTTGGGCCCTGCTATGAAGAGAGCGCTCCAGGAATCCGGACCTATTTCCCTTAAGCTTATCATTTCTCGTGCGTTGGCGATGGGTGATGAGATGCATCAGCGCAATGTGGCGGCTTCCTCACTGCTTACCCGTGAATTGGCCCCTTACCTTGCCAATGTGGTGGAGGACTCGGCCAAGCGCTTTAAGATTCTTAGCTTCCTTTCCACCAACGATCAGTTCTTCCTGAACCTCGCCATGGCGGCGGGCAAGGCAACCATGGATCCCGTTCGTGACATTCCTCATTGCAGCGTAGTGACAGCCATGAGCCGCAACGGAACTAACTTTGGAATTCAGGTCAGTGCGCTGGGCGACCGCTGGTTCCAGGCGCCCGCCTGTATGCCGGTCGGCCTCTATTTCCCCGGTTATTCCGAAGCGGATGCCAACCCCGATATGGGCGACAGTGCCATCTGTGAGACCTTTGGAATCGGTGGCTTTGCCATGGCATCCTCTCCCGCGGTGGTGCGCTTTGTCGGCGCCGGAAATATCAGCAGCGCCATGAAGTATTCCCGCGATATGATGGAGATCACCGTTGGGGAAAACGATGCCTATGTGATGCCGACCATGGACTTTACCGGTACCGGCACAGGCATTGATATCCGCAAGGTTATTGAAACGGGTATTCTGCCTGTCATCAATACTGGTATGGCGCACAAAAAGCCTGGTGTAGGGCAGGTGGGTGCGGGTGTCGTTAAACCTCCTATGGAGTGCTTTGAACAGGCCCTGTATGCGCTGGCCGAGTACGAAGGGGTAACCGAAGAATAATCGCAACAGATAGTTAATAAAGGAGATAACCATGAGCGATCTGAAGGAAATGATCCGGCAAGCCAATGAAACCGCCGTGAATAAACTGAAAAACGCCCAGCCCTACTGGGTGGATATCAAACCTGCCCATGAGGTGCTGGGAATTGACAAGTACACCCTGCTGCATGCAGGCCCACCCATTGCGTGGGAGGAGATGTGCGGCCCCATGCGCGGAGCCATTGTTGCCGTACTGAAATATGAAGGCCTGGCGGAAAATGATGAAGAAGCCCTTGCGCTGGCAGGCAGCGGTAAGATAAAATATGAACCGTGCCATCACCACAATGCCGTAGGTCCCATGACGGGTGTGACCTCCTATTCCATGCCGATGATCTGCGTGTTGAATAAGGAGAACGGCAATTATGCCTATTCCACCATCAATGAGGGCACCGGCAAGGGCATCCGCTTTGGCAGCTGCGGCCAGGATACCGTAGACCAGCTGGTGTGGCTGGAAAAGGTGCTGGGCCCGGCGCTGAAGGATGTTGTCCACACCATGGGCGGAATTAACCTAAAGATGATCATTTCTCAGGCGCTGGCCATGGGGGATGAGCTGCATATGCGCAATAATGCCGCTACCAATCTGTTTGTAAAGACCATAGCGGAAACGCTGTGCGAGGTGGTAGAAAGCCGTGCGGCGCTTACCCAGATTATGCACTTCCTGACCTGGAACAATGACCAGTTTTTCCTCAACTTTGCCATGGCGGCCAATAAGGCCTGCGCCGATGCGGCACATGGCATCGAGCATTCCACCATGGTGACCGCGGTGGCCCGCAACGGCGTCAATATCGGCATCCGGGTGAGCGGCCTGGGCGACCGCTGGTTTACCGCTCCCGCAGCGGATGTGGCAGGTGCTTATTTCCCGGGCTATTCCGCGGAGGACGCCAATAAGGACATCGGTGACAGCGCCATTATGGAAACCGGCGGCATTGGCGGCATGGCCATCGCTACTGCCCCTGCCATTGTTCGCTTCCTGGGTGCTGGCAAGTACCAGGACGCTGTGAACTACACCAACAACATGTACGAAATCACCCTTTCGGAGCAGGATCAGTATGCCATGCCGGATATGGATTTCCGTGGTTCGCCCATCGGTATCGATATTCTCAAAGTAGTGGAAACCGGTATTTCCCCCATCATCAATACCGCTATTGCCTGCAAGCGCCCCGGCGTTGGTATGATCGGTGCCGGTATATCCAAAGCGCCGCTGGAAATGTTCGAAGAGGCAATGGTCGCCTTTGGCGAAGCGCACGGCCTGCAATAATAACAAAAAATGATTAGCCGGCAGGCGTCGGGCCCCTATGGGGAACCGACACCTGCTGTGCTATGCTTTAATAAAGAGAAAGAACGGAGTATACTATGGAACTCAGTCCAATCCTATTATGCCTGCTGGCAGCAGTGCCGGTACTGTTGCTCATTATTCTGCTGGTGGGCTGCAAGTGGAGCGTGGGCCGCGCGGCGGTCGTTTCGGTCGCCGTAGATGCTGTAATTGCTCTATCTGCATTTGGGGCGCATCCGCTGCAAATTCTGGTCAGCGCCGCCAAGGGCGCATGGAGTTCACTCAGCATTATTCTCATCATCTGTCCGGCAATCCTTATGTACAATATTGTCCGGGAGGCTGGTGCATTTCGTGTCATTCGTGCGGGGATTCAGCAGGCCACCCCCAATAAGCTTCTGCAAATTCTCATCATCGGCTACACATTTTCGGCATTTTTGCAGGGGATCACCGGCTTCGGCGTACCGGTGGCGATCTGCGCGCCGCTCCTCATCGAAATAGGTGTTTCTCCGCTCTGGGCGCTTGCCATTGCCCCTTTGGGCGAGGCGTGGGGCAACACCTTCGGTACGCTCAGCGCTGCATGGGATGCGCTGGCGGCGCAGGCGGGCTTGAACGAAGCCATGCCCCTTTACTGGCAAAGTGCTTTGTGGACTGCTGCGCTGCTCTTCGCAATGAATCTTGTTTCCGGATTACTGGTCTGCTGGTTTTACGGATTGCCCGCTGTACTGGTGCTCAGTCTGGTGCAGGGCGGCGGGGAACTGCTGATGAGTCAGGTCAATACCACACTCTGCTGCTTTATTCCCTGCTGTCTGGCTTTGGTGGTATCGCTTCTTTTGGGGCGGCTTCCACTTTACAATACACCGTGGGAGCTGGAAAACAGCCGTGCCATGGAGCCGTCGCGCGGAACGCTTTTGTCGGAACAGGCGCCGCAGGGCATGGGGATCCTGCACGCCTTTTCCCCTTACCTTGTCATGACGGCCTTTTCACTGGTCTGCCTGCTCATTCCTTCGGTCAAGCGGGTACTGGCTGGTGTTTCGGTTTCGCTTAGTATCCCCGCTATTACCAGCGGTGGGGTGGAGGTCACCGAAGCTATTGCCGGTTTTTCACCGCTCAGCCTCACCAATGCCGGGGTGTTCCTGTTCCTGGCGGCAGGCTTCGGGTTCTTCTATTTTCGGCGTCGGGGCTGGCTTACAGCGGGCAGCGGGCAGCAGATCCTGCGGGACAGCCTGAAAAAAGCATGGCCCTCCTCTGTTTCGGTTATGGTGTTTCTGGTGCTTGCCAATATTATGAGCGGCACCGGCCAAACCGCTGCCTTGGCGGGTGGATTTTCCGCGGTATTTGGGCCGTACTATGCGGCGCTGGCAGCGCTGGTGGGAATGCTCGGCTCCTTTATCACCGGCTCCAATATGTCCAGCAATATCCTGTTTGGCAGCTTCCAGATGACGACGGCAGAACTGGTGGGCTTGCAGCCTGCCCCTATCCTGGCGGCACAGACCGTGGGCGGCAGCGCCGGCAGCCTCATCAGCCCCAGCAAAATCGTTCTAGGAGCTACAACAGCCGGCCATCCGGAAATGGTTGGTGCTATCATCAGAAAGTTGCTGCCGGTGGCACTGCTGTTTTCGCTCACCTCCGGCGCGGTAGTATTGCTTAGCGGACTGATGCTGGGCTAAAAAAATATTGGTATACAAAAAAGACTGTGGGTATGATATACTTAACTTATATCATGTCCACGGTCTTTTTATAGGAGGGGGATATCATGTATACCATCGGTTCATTCCTGCGGGAAGAGGAGCTGACCGGATTAAAGCTTATGACGGATACCGCCGATTTGCAGGCGGAAATCACCAATATCAATATTATCGATAATCCCGATTCCTACGATTGGCTTTCCTCCGGGGATTTTTTGCTGACCACCGGCTATTTTCTTCGGGATGATGAGGCTATGCAGTGTCAGCTTGTACGGGAGCTTTCGGAACTGGGTTGTGTGGGGCTGGCCATTAAAACCCGCCGCTATTTGGATGTGATTCCGGAGGCGATGCTGGAGGAAGCGAACCGGCTGGGCTTCCCGCTCATCAATATCCCGGTCCAGTATCCTCTCAGCAAGATCTGCAAGGTGGTGTTTGGCCGGCTTTCCGGCGGCGGGGTGGAAAAGGCCGACCGCTTTGTTTCGCTTTACCATTCCATCACCGAGAGCATGCTGGAGGCAGATGGCGTTTCCCGGATGCTGGGCGTCCTTAGCGACTTTATCGGTAATGCGGTGCTGCTGCTGGGGGCCAAGTGGGAGCTGATGGCCTATGCCGAAAATGCTGGAAACCCAATGCCGCTTTCGCGGTATCTCCCACTGCAAAAGGGGGAGGTTATTTTCCCAGAGAGTATTACCGGCAATATGCCTTCGGATTTTTCCAAATATGCCAAGGCCATCAAACGGGTCTTTTCCGCTGGGGAGGAGCGTGCGGTCTGCCGCATACTGCCGGTTTCCGGCGGTAATGCCCTGTTTGGCTACTTGGTGGTGTGGGAGACCGGCCGCAAAATGCAATCGGTGGAATATCTGGCCTTGGAGATCGCGGCCTCTTCCTTGGCGCTGGAGCGCTTCCGCACCCGCCAGATCGAGGAGATCCGGATGCATATCCGGCAGGACTTCTTTGACGATTTGCTCAGCGGCAAGCTCCATTCTGCCGAGGAGGTGGGCAGCATTGCCGGGATGCACAATATGGACGCCGAGGGGACCTATCTCTGCATGGTCACTAAGTTGGACAGCGCCGCCCGCGGGACCGAAAACTATGTGGAAATGCAGGATGCCTTCCTGCGCATCAAGGACCGTATGATCGCCCAGATCGGTGAACTTTCCCGCGAGGAGGGCCGCAGCTGCATCTCTATTCATCGTGGCAGCCTTATTATCACCTTTCTGCGCATTGTCCATACCGAACCGGACCAGCGCATTAGTGAGGAAAATCGGCGGTTTATCCAGCGGCTTTACCACCGTCTGCATGCCATCACACAGCAGTATGTCCTCAATATCGGTGTGGGGGAGCCGACCGCCCGTCTTATCAATGTGCGCCGCAGCTTTACCCAGGCGCAGGAGGCTATCCGGGTCTCCGGCAATTTGCGCAGCGTGGCAGGGGTGCATTTTTACGAGGACCTCATCATCTATCAGCTGCTTAGCAGCGGAGTGGAAAATGAAAAATCCGCCGAGCTTTATACGCTGTCTATCCGCAGTCTGGTAGAGTATGATAAACAGAACGCGACCAACATGGTGGAAACGCTGGACTGTTACTTTGCCTGCAACTGTAATGTTAGCGAAACAGCCAAAGCCCTCTTCATCCATCGCAACACCCTCATTTACCGCATTGATAAGATCAAATCTATTCTGGGGAGGGATCTCAAAGATTCCGAAGAGCGTCTGCTGCTGCAGCTGGGCCTGCGGGTCTATCAGGTGCGGCAGATTCGTGAAGCGGCCGCCAATTCTTGAGCTTGACCGCGGGAATGTTTTTCTCTCTACTGCCATACAAAAGAGCAGGAGGGGGAGTTTGCATGAAAAGATGGATGACCCTGCTGCTGGGGTGCCTGCTGCTGTGCACCGCCTGTGGAAAAAAGGAACTGTTAGGATCCATTGCACTGCGGGAAGATACCAACCCGGAGCAGATGATAGAAGAGCTTTCCCAGCGGTATGATTTGCCGGAAAGTATGCTGCTGGAATCTGCCGCGGACCTGGCAGCACTGCTGCAAATAAAGGAAAAGTACCTGCTGTTGGGTTGTGGGCGTATTGCAGCCCCGGAGGACAACCCACAGCAAATACTATTGGCGCAGGCGGCCCCGGGCAAAACGGAAAAGGTGACTGCCACCCTGCAAAAGCGTCTGGAGACAGTACAGCGGGCATTTCCCGGGTATCCTTCGGCGCAGGCCGGGCGGGTCATTACAGCAGGGGATTATGCTCTTTTGGTCATCGTCACCGCCGATGATATGGATACTGTGCAGCAGGAGATTATGGATTATTTTATCGGAGGGAAATAGCAAGAAAAAATGGTTGCACACGAACTTAAATTCGTGTATAATATCTTAGTAGGCCATGACAGGTCGTGCAAAGGCAGCCTTTGTCATGCGGAAATCTGGTCCTGTGCGACGCAGTGCTGTGAACCATGTCAGGCGGGGAACCGAGCAGCATTAAGCAGTATTTGCGGGTGCCGCAGCCAACCGGATTTCCGTATGATAAAGGCTGTCTTTTATTATAGTGGGGGAGGGGAAAACAGAATGTATCAGGCACTTTACCGCAAGTGGCGTCCCCGCACCTTTGAGGAAGTGGTGGGGCAGGAGCATATCACCACCACGCTGAAGAACGAGATGATTCAGGGAAAGCCTGCCCATGCTTATCTGCTGATGGGCAGCCGTGGCACCGGCAAAACCACCTGCGCCAAGCTCATCGCCAAGGCGGTGAACTGCCGCAACCCGGTGGATGGCAGCCCCTGCGGCCAATGTGACTGCTGCCGCGGCGTGGATAACGGCAGCCTGGTGGATGTAGTGGAGATTGATGCCGCCAGCAATAACGGCGTGGATAATATCCGTGACCTGCGGGAGGAAGCCGTTTTTCTGCCCAATATCGCCAAATACCGCGTTTATATTATCGATGAGGCGCATATGCTTTCCGTCGGGGCGGTCAATGCCCTGCTCAAGATCATGGAAGAGCCGCCGGAGCATGTGATTTTCATTTTGGCTACCACCGAGGTGCACAAGATCCCGGCTACCATTCAGTCCCGCTGCCAGCGGTTTGATTTTAAGCGTATTGCGCCGGAGGTCATCCGGGATAGGCTGCTTTTCATTGCCGGGCAGGAGGACATGACCTTGACGGAAGAAGCCGCGGCTCTCATTGCCCGCATTGCCGATGGCGGTATGCGTGATGCCCTTTCTCTCCTTGATCTTTGCTGGGCACACGCCCATGATATCACCGTGGAGGCCGTCAGCGAAGCGGCCGGGCTTGTGGGGCTGGACTATCTTTTTGAGATCGCCGATGCCGCCGCGACGGGGGATTTTACCGGCGCAATGGATGCCGTGGAGCGCCTGGCCGGACAGGCTGTGGAATATGACCGCCTGTGCAGTCAATTAATCAACCATTACCGCAACCTGTTGGTGGCAGCTACCGCTCGCGATCCCGAACAGCTTATCGTCTGCCTGCCACAGACGCTGGAACAGTATAAAAAGCAGGCGGCTTCCTTTACTCCGGCCGCGCTGATGGATGCCATCAGAACGCTGCAGGATACCCAGGCCGCTATGGCTCGCAGTACCAGCCGCCGGGCGGAGATGGAACTGGCTCTCTTAAAGCTCAGCGACCGGCGGGTAAGCCCCAGCCGGGAAGCGCTGGTCGCCCGCATCGAGGAGCTGGAAGCCAAGCTCAACCGTTTGTTGGCGGAGGGGATCCGCCCCGCATCGGCCCCGGCGCAGCAGTCGGCTGTCGGAGGAATGTTCCAGCCACAACAAGAGGAACCGGCCGAACCGGAGCAGGTAGCGCTGCCAGGCATGGAGGAGGAAGCAGCCCCACCGGCTGCAAAGCCTGCCGCTGTCCCGGTGGAGCCAATGCCGGAGGAACAGTGGCTGCAGGTGCTGGATCGTCTTGGCGTCATCAATAAGATGCTGGCAGGTGCCCTGCAAGGCAGCCATGCCCATTTCCGCGGGCAGACTGTCCTTATCGAGTGTGATAAGCCCATCTTCCTGGAGATGATGCGCAGCAATGACTTCACTCGTCAGAGCCTAAAGCGAGCTATCGCCGAAGTGACCGGTGTAAAATACGGTGTGGGGCCTTACACCGCTGCGCCCAAGGCAACCACCCCGCAGAGCTCTCCGTTGGAGGATCTCATCAAGCAGGCAGAGGGAATGGGCATCCCGGTTACCAGAGAATAATAACCAAAAAGGAGAACCAATATGAAAGCAAGAATCCCCCAGGGCGCCGGCGGCGCCGGTAATATGAACCAAATGATGCAGCGGATGCAGAAGATGCAGGAGGAAATGACCCGTGCCCAGGCGGAACTGGAAGAAAAGGTCTACCATGTTTCTGCTGGCGGCGGCAATATTGAAGTTGAAATCAATGGCAAAAAGGAAGTGACATCTGTTACCCTTAAGCCGGAAGTAGTTGATCCTGATGATATCGAATTTTTGCAGGATCTGATCCGGGAGGGCGTCAATGAGGCCATCCGTGCCTGCACCGCCGATGCAGAGCAGACCATTGGGGCCATTACCGGCGGATTGGATCTGGGCTTGTAAAAGTTGCCGTCCCAAGGAAAGGAGAGAACCGCATGGATTCCACTGCAGCGCCGCTGCAAAAGCTGATTGAGCAGTTTGCCCGCCTGCCGGGCGTTGGCCGCAAGATGGCCCAGCGGTTCGCCTTTTATGTGCTGGATCTGCCGGAGGACAAGGCCAAGGAATTTTCCTCCGCCATTCTGGAAGCCAAAAGCAAGATCAAAAAGTGCTCTGTCTGCGGAAATTTTACCGAAGGCGAGCTTTGCCCCATCTGCTCGGCTAAAGGGCGGGATACCTCCCTCATCTGCGTGGTGGAAGACCCCCGCGATGTACTGGCCTTTGAGCGCACCCGGGAATACAATGGAGTCTATCATGTGCTGCATGGGCTCATTTCCCCCATGGATGGCATCGGTCCGGATCAGCTCACCATCAAGGAGCTGCTGGCCCGCATAGCCAAAGGCGATGTCAGCGAGGTCATTATGGCCACCAACCCCACCGTGGAGGGGGAAGCGACCGCAATGTATATTGCCAAGCTGCTCAAGCCCCTTGGCGTCAAAGTCAGTCGGTTAGCCTATGGCATTCCCGTGGGCGGCAACCTGGAATACGCCGATGAGGTGACCCTATGGCGTGCCATGGAGGGTCGCAGCGAGCTTTGATCTTCCCCTTGACAAATCGAAATTTTGTGATATGATGTGATTCCAACGAAGGAAAGGAGTGACTGCGCATGGCAGAAAAGCAGGGAATCAAGCAGATCGCCGCCAACCGCCAGGCGCGGCACGAATACTTTGTGGAAGAATCCATGGAAGCCGGTATTGAGCTGTTCGGTACCGAGGTAAAAAGCCTGCGGAACGGCGGCCTGAACCTTAAGGACAGCTGGTGCAGCTTCGAAAAAGGGGAGCTCTTTGTGCGTCAGATGCACATCAGCCCCTATGAGAAGGGCAATATCTTTAACCGTGATCCGCTGCGGCCCAAAAAGCTGCTGCTGCACCGCAAGGAGCTGAACCGTTTGTATGGTTTGGTAAAACAGCAGCAGGGGCTTACCCTTATCCCACTCCAGGCATATTTTAAGGGCAGCCGGGTCAAGATAGAACTGGGTGTGTGCCGCGGCAAAAAGCTGTATGATAAGCGTGCCGATGCCGCCAAGCGTGATGCCCAGCGGGATATCGAACGCGCCATGCGCGGCCGCGGCTAAACCAAAAAGTGAATACGGGGGCGTACCGGTTTCGACGGGGATCGAGAAACAGGGTAAGCGAGTAGAGGCGCTCGACCTCTATAAAACGGGTAACTTAAATATAAACGCTAACACTGATTACGCGTACGCTGCTTAATTAAGCAGCCGTCCGACTGCGGAGGACCACGGCCGCAGGAGGGCGTCGATGAGTGGTGAACGATCACGGGAAGGGCTCCGGGCCTGTGATTGTATCAGGAGCTACTAAAGCCTTCAGCCTGCTGTCCGGCGGGAGGCGGAGGGAATGTTAAAAGAGCAGCTACACTCGTAGAAAGCCGTGCGGACTGGTTTTCGGACAGGAGTTCGACTCTCCTCGCCTCCACCAAAAGTCCACCGTAATTTTGATAGAATTACGGCGGACTTTTTATATTGATATGTTATATTGAGTTTGATAAAGTCAGGGTTTATGGAGGTGATAAGAATGAAATATGCGCTTGCAGCCGTTGGATTTATCAATGAAGATATCGAGTATAACAAAGCAGTTCTTGCTGATACACTTAGAAAATGTGCGGGAAGGGCGGATGTTGTTATCTTCGGAGAAGCATTCCTTCAGGGCTTTTATGGCATAAATTTTATAGCAAAACATGATACAACAGTATCTATTTCTCGTGATGATATGATTATTCGCGAAATATGCAGTATGGCCAAAGAGTACACCATTGCAGTATCCTTTGGATTCATTGAGAAAGATGGTGATGTGTTTTTCAGTTCACAGATGACAATAGATAAAAATGGCCAAATCATAGATTTATATCGTCGAGTATCTCCGGGCTGGAAAGAATCCTTTGCGGGAAAAGAATACTGTGAGGGTGATGGGTTTCACACATTTCACCTTCTCGGTAGGGAGGTTGCCATTGGGTTATGCGGAGACCTTTGGTATGAAGAAAACATCACTCGTCTGAACGAGTTGGAACCGGATATCGTTTGGTGGCCTGTCTATACAGATTATAACTATTTAGAATGGAACAATACAGTAAAGTTTGAATATGCTAAACAGGCCGGCAAAATAAATGCCCCCGTTTTTTATGTCAATTCGGTATGCATGGATAAACCCGATAATCGCGAAATTGCCAAAGGCGGTGCTGCTTTGTTTGATAAGAGCTTCATAAAAGAGGAATTACCGGCAGGAAATGAAGGAGTCCTTATTGTTGAGGTTTAGTCCATATTCCATTGCCATTCACGCATGGCGGAAAAGCTAGGATTTTTGGCGGCTATTCTAACGAGAAAAGTAAACTAGTAGATGGGTCCATTTGTGCCATCTCAAAATTTCTAATCAAATAAAAAAGAACCCCTTGGGGCACCCTCCGTAAGGAAGGTGCCCCAA
>OMCU01001165.1_pt1 | contig 11652 bp, 10 predicted proteins | sample 1645081 | NCBI WGS metagenome assembly OMCU01 (sample SAMEA103958122, study PRJEB25191) | human gut metagenome | biome: human-associated habitat [ENVO:00009003]; feature: intestine environment [ENVO:2100002]; material: feces | place: Germany | collected 2013/2015 | reverse complement strand
GCATTTTATGCGAAAGATCATTAGTCCGTGTGGATTTCACTGCATCAAGGTGAACCATCTGGGGGTGTGGTTCAGTGAGCAGGAAATCTTAAAAGATGTGAATCTTCATATGCACTGTGGATCGCTGAATGCGATTATCGGAAAAAACGGTGCCGGAAAATCGACATTGATCCGTGCCATGCTGGGGGACATCCCGCATACGGGAGATATTGAGTTTCGGGATACCAAAGACGGACGGATGCAGAATTTAAAAATCGGATATGTCCCGCAATCGATTAACATCGAAAAAAATACACCGGTCAGTGTCTATGACCTGCTGGCAAGCTATGAGTCGAGATATCCGGTGTTTCTGCCGAAAAACCGGAAATTATATGAAAAGATCAAAGAGCATCTGCGCATTTTTGAGGCAGAAGAACTGATCGACAAACAGGTTTGTAATCTGTCCGGAGGACAGCTGCAGAGAGTGCTTCTTGCACTGGCGGTGATGGATGAGCCGAATCTGCTGCTTTTGGATGAGCCGGTATCCGGAATTGACCAGAATGGCATGGAACTTTTTTTTAAAACGATGGATTATCTGAAAAAACATTATGACCTTGCGATTATTCTGATCTCACATGATCTGGATTACGTGGCAAGATATGCGGATCATGTAGTGCTTCTGGACAAGACGGTCCTCAGGCAGGGAACGGTAAAAGAAGTATACGAAAGTTCCGAATTTGAACGGATTTTTTCTGCGGGAAAAGAAGAAACATGGATAAAGGAGGATGAGACAAATGATTGATTGGACCTCCTGGATGGATTATGGTTTTATGAAGATGGCATTGGCCGCAATACTGATCATTACACCACTGTTTGGGCTGATGGGAACCATGATTGTCAATAAAAAAATGGCATATTTTTCGGATGCCTTGGGGCATTCCGCACTGACGGGAATTGCTGTAGGAGTGGTATGCGGAATTCCGGATACGAATATTTCCATGGTGATTTTTGCAGTTGTATTCGCGCTGCTGTTAAACAAAATCGGAAGCAGAAGTACCGTATCAACCGATACGATTATTTCGGTTTTTTCCTCCTGTTCGGTTGCGATTGGTCTGGCAATCCTGTCAAAAGGCGGAAATTTCAGTAAATATTCGAGTCTTTTAGTCGGGGATGTTCTGAGCATTACCAAAAAGGAAATCGGGTATCTTGTTATTATTTTTATCGTTACGATTTTGTTCTGGATCACCTGTTTTAACTGGCTGAATGCCATCTGTATTCACCGGGCACTGGCAAAGAGCAAGCGGATTCCGGTACAACTGATGGATTATGTTTTTGCGGTACTTGTAGCACTGATTGTCATGCTTTCCATCAAGTGGGTAGGTATTCTGATCATCAATGCATTGCTGATCCTTCCGGCGGCATCGAGCAGAAATCTGTCGGTAAATATGCGGGAATACCATGTCTTTTCGATAATTTTTTCCGTTTTCTCGGGCGTCATGGGGCTGATTTTGTCTTATTATACAAACGTTGCAACCGGCCCAATGATTGTAATTATCGCATCTGTGATCTATTTTGTGACTTATTTTTTCGGAAGAAAGTGGAAAGAATAACAGGGAGAATAGAATTTGACCGATTGTATTTTTTGTAGTACAATCGGTGTATACAAAATACTGAGGAAATACAAATGGATGAAATAACACTCAAAGCACTTGCAAAAATAAATCTGGGACTGGATGTGGTCCGGCGCAGGGAAGATGGATATCATGAAGTGCGCATGATCATGCAGACCATTCATCTGTACGATCTTCTGGAGATTCAAAAGATCCGGGAGCCGGAGATACAGATTGTTTCCAACCTCTCTTTTTTGCCGGTAAATGAAAATAAAGCGGCACGGCTGTTACAGGAAGAGTTTGCGCTTACAGATGGAATTTCCGTAAAACTGACAAAGAGAATTCCGGTAGCGGCGGGGATGGCAGGAGGAAGCACGGATGCTGCCGCCATGCTGTATGCGATGAATCAGTTGTATGATCTGGGATTGTCCCGCAGGGAACTGATGAAGAGAGGGGTACAGATCGGGGCAGATGTTCCTTACTGTCTTATGCGTGGAACGGCACTGGCAGAAGGAATCGGGGAAAAACTGACACAGCTTCCGCCGATGATCAAATGTCCGGTGCTGATTGCAAAACCATCCATTTCTGTATCGACCAAATTTGTATATCAGAACCTGAAGCTGGATGAACAGACGAACCATCCGGATATTGATGCACTGATGAAAGATATCCGGGAGAAAGATTTTGACGGTGTCTGTGCACATATGGGAAATGTACTGGAATCGGTTACGATACCAAACTATCCGGTAATTGCAGAGATCAAACAGCAGATGATGCGTTCGGGTGCAAAAGCTTCCATGATGAGCGGAAGCGGTCCTACCGTATTCGGTCTTTTTGAAGATGGAGAAACGGCAAAGCGTGCGCTGCGGGAAATGAAACGCTCCGGTCTTGCAAAACAGGTATATCTGACCACGATCTACAACAACAGGAGAAAGTAATAATTCACACAAACAGAAATGGAGACGATAACATGACAGATGATCTGACGCTCAATATGGACGCATATCTGCCACTGAGAGATGTTGTATTTAATACGTTAAGAGAGGCAATTTTAAAAGGAGATCTCAAACCGGGAGAGCGGCTTATGGAGTTACAGCTGGCAGCAAAGCTTGGGGTGAGCCGTACACCGATCCGTGAAGCCATCCGTATGCTCGAGCAGGAGGGACTTGCTGTAACCATGCCACGCAAAGGGGCAGAGGTTGCAAAGATGACGCTCAAAGATATGGAAGACGTTCTGGAAATCCGGGAGGCGCTGGATGAACTTGCCGTAAAGATTGCATGTGATAAGATTTCGGAGAAAGAGCTGCAAAAACTTTAGAAGTCAAAGATCAGTTTGAAAACAGTACAAAGACCGGAGATGTGAAAATGATTGCCGAGATGGATGTAAAATTCCACGATGTTATTTTTGAATCAACGGGAAATCCGAAACTCGTGACGTTATTGAACAATCTGCGGGAGCAGATCTACCGATACCGTGTGGAATATATCAAAAATCCGGACAATTATCCGGTATTGATCGCAGAACATAATGCGATTGCGGAGGGACTGAAAAACAGGGATAAAGAAGCGGCAACGCTTGCCATGCACAAGCATGTAAAAAACCAGGCAGTGGCGGTAAAGAGCGTAATCCAGTGTCAGGATGAAACAGAAAATGAATAGTTTATGTAACAGATGGAAATAGTAAGGACAGATACCTTTTGGTGTCTGTCTTTTTTTAGGTATACAGGCACCTTATGGGATGAAAAGAGATAGGAATGTAAAAATGGGGCATACAAAAATTTCGACCGATATTGAGCAGAATATAAAACAGTTTCAACAGCTGTTTGCAGACAGTGCAGATATTAAAATGAAGGAAATGCGTCTGGGAAAAGGAAAAAGAAGACGCTGTTTTCTGGCATATATTGAGGTGGCAGTCAGCAATATGCTGCTGGAAACGACGGCTTTGGGGAGACTGCTGGCGGCATTATCGGAGCTGCCGGACAGAGACTTAAATCAGGTACTCAATGAGAATGCGATGGGGATTTCAGATGTGACACCGTACGATACCATAGAGGATGCAGCACAGGGGATGCTCACGGGGGATGCCATCCTTTTTGTGGATGGATACGGACATGCATTAAAGATTGCCGACAAAGGATATCCCGGCATGGGGGTGCAGGAACCGGATTCGGAAAAGGTGATCCGTGGTTCGAAGGAGGGGTTTACCGATTCCATCAAAACGAATACGGCACTTATCCGTAAGCGTGTGCGATCGACACGGGTCAGAGTAGAAGAAGTACAGGAGGGGGTGCGTTCGCATACGGCAATTGATCTGGTGTATATGGCAGATCTGAAATATACATCCGTGCTGGAAAAAATCCGGGAAAAAATTACAGAATATGAGATTGATGGGGTCATGGACAGTGGAACTTTGGAACAGTTGGCGGAAAAGAAATGGTATTCACCGTTTCCACAGTTTCAGACGACGCAGAGGCCGGACCGGGCAGCACTTGCAGTGCTGGAGGGGAGAATCGTATTGTTATGCGACAATTCTCCGGTCGCTCTCATTCTGCCGACAGATCTGAACTCCTTTCTGAAGACGAGTGATGACTATTATAATCGCTTTGGTGTGGCAACGTTTGCACGGATTTTGCGTTACATGGCAGCCTTTTTTGCCATGACGCTTCCCGGACTGTATCTGGCGGTGACAAATTTTCACACACAGATTCTGCCGACACCGCTTTTGTTATCCTTCTGGGAGGCACGGATCGGTGTGCCTTTTCCGGCGGCACTGGAGGTCATTCTCATGGAGATTTCTTTTGAACTGTTGCGGGAGGCGGGGGTCCGGCTGCCGGGGGCAATGGGAAATACGATCGGAATTGTCGGAGGTCTGATTATCGGGCAGGCAGCTGTGGATGCCAACCTTGTCAGTCCGATTGTGGTGATCGTGGTTGCGTTTACCGCGCTTTGTTCCTTTTCCATTCCGAATGAAGAATTTGCTTTTTCATTCCGGATATTGAAATTTTATGTGATTGTCCTGTCCGCATGGCTTGGATTTTTCGGATTTTTGATTGCACTGCTTACGGTGTTCATCCATCTGTCGCGGCTGGAAAGCTTTGGGATTCCGTATCTCATGCCGTTTGTGGGGGCAGATGTCAATGATTATCATGATGAACGCGACAGTATCTGGCGTGCACCACTGAAAAAAATGGTGCGAAGACCCATTTATGCAAAACGTGGGGAGCGGATACGTCTGCGGAAAAAATAGGCTGAGTAAACAGTAACGGAGGAACGATATGTTTTCAAATAATAACCGGATATCAACGCGGCAGGTGTTCCGGCTGTTTGTGTTCGATTTTGTAGGGGAAAGTACGCTGATTCTGCCCTCACAGCTGGCGGCATTTGCGGGAAATGACGGTCTGGCATCCATTGTGCTGGGCGGCATTATGGGAAGCCTGTATCTGTGGTATCTTGCATATGTTTTAAAAAAGATGGAAACGGATCTGGTCACTTATATGGAACGGATTCTGCCGGCATGGATGAAAAAAATTTTTCTGGTGTTACTGCTGGTCTATTTTACCGGGATGTCAGGATACGGGGCATATATTTTTTCGGACGTGATACAAAAGGGGCTGATTGCAGGGGAGTCGTTTCCCCTGATTCTGATTCTGGTATTGCTGACGGCAGGATATGCCGTGTGTGGCGGGATTGAAAGCCGTGCACGGGTGTATGAGATTTTGTTTGTCGTTTTGTTTGTACTTCTTGCAGTAATGCTTTTGATTGCGGCGGGGGATCTGGAGATGGAATATCTGTATGGCTTTTTTCAGGCAGATACCGGGTCGGTGATGAAAGGAAGTCTGGCAGTCTTTTTTTGTCTGATGCCATTGTTTCTGCTTGCATTTTTTCCCTCCTATGTGCAGAAAGCAAAATGGGGGAAGCTGGTGCATGCCGTGCATGCGGCAATGTGGTTTGCCATAGGTGTTCTTGCAGTTTTGTATGTGATCCTGCTGGGCAGTTTTGGAAGCCGTTCCCTGACGACCATGAAATATCCGGCAATTACGCTGATGAGCAGTATCCATCTGAGGGGAAGTTTTTTGAAGCGGCTGGATGCCTTTATGATCGCCATCTGGTTTTTTACGCTGTTTGCACTTGTGACTGTGTTTTTGTTTTATGCACAGGAACTGGTACAGAAACTGCGGAAAAAAGATACGCATAAAAAATGGTATCTCTGTGGGGTGATGGCTGCCGTTTTCGGGGTGGCAGAAATGCTCCACCAAAGCAGCCATGGGGAATGGTTCCGGGATTATCTGTTGTATATCGGAATCCCGTTGTTTTTGTTCCTGCCATTGTTTGTACTTTTGTGGGGAAAGGGGAAAAAACGGCATGAAGGGTAAAATAAAAAAATATGTTGCACTGGTATTGTCTGTGCAGCAGCTGCTTTGCGGATGCAGTGCCACAGAACTCGAAGACCGCTGTTTTCCAATGATGGCGGTTGTGGACGAAAAGGATGGACAGATTTCTTTTGGTTATGGATTTCCCAAGCTGAGCCAGAAGGATAATACGGATCTGGAAGAGGCGCGTGTGAATATCGCGCCTGTCACGGGAAAGACGATGGAAAGCTGTGTGCAGACCTATGATAGCCGGCTGGAAAAACTGGCAGACTGCAATCATATGAAAGTGCTTGTCTTCGGGGAAAATCTGATGGAGGATACCGGACGGTATGCGGATGTTCTTTCTTATCTGAAACAAACCGGACTTTTCCCAAGAAACATCTATGTATGTGTGGCGGAAGATCCATTGGCATTGTTTGAGACAGAAGAAGATCTGCCACAGGATCTGGGAAGTTATCTGGAACAGTATCTGCAGAATCAGGAATCAGCGGGATCAGGAAAACTGTTTAAGCTTGGCAGGCTGCTGGACGAGAAGGAAAACCATATCCTGCAGATTATGCTGCCATATCTGGAAACAGAAGACCATATCATCTTCTGGAAAACCATGTACCGCGTACCGGATGACAGGTTTTTGTATAAACAGGAAAAATAATGGAAATGCTCTTACTATCAGAGGAAAGAGAGTGTGGGAAAATGAAAAAGAAAAAAAGCATGTTTATCATTTTATGTATGTTAACGGTTCTTGCTGCGGGAACTGCGCACGCAACAGAAAAGGAAAGGGTGGACCCACTGCAGCCGGCAATTGCAGAAAAAATACTGCGGTTTCATGTACTGGCAAACAGTGATGCCAAGGACGACCAGAATGTGAAACTAAAGGTCCGGGATGCGGTGGGGCATATGCTTGGGCAAAAACTAAAAAAGGTAACAGACCGGGCGCAAACCGAAAAAATTGTGCAGGACCACATGGACGAAATTATAGAAACAGCGGAAAAAACGCTGCACAAAAACGGCTATACATACGGTGCCAGCGCAAGGCTTGCCAATGTGGATTTCCCTGTGAAAACGTATGGGGATTATACGTTTCCTGCAGGCAAATACCGTGCATTGCAGATTACACTGGGAAAAGGAGAAGGACATAACTGGTGGTGTGTGCTGTATCCGAATATGTGTTTTCAGGGATCGGTATATGAGGTTATGGATGAATCTTCCGGTGAGGAGCTGCGTGAAGTTTTGACACAGGAAGAATATGCAGATGTGTTTGATTCTGGAAAAATGCAGATCCGGTGGAAATTCCTTGATTATTTCCGTTAAACTGGTTATGATAATGAAGCACGCCAATGTGCGTTAAGATATCAAGGAAAAGAAGGAACTGGCTATGACAAAAGACGTATTATTGTCCATCAAGGGATTGCAGATCGGGGAAAACGAACAGAATGACACGATAGAAGTGATCTCCCCGGGAGATTATTATTTTCGGAATGGCAAGCATTTTTTTATGTACGAGGAGGTCATGGAAGGTCAGAAAGAATCGACCAGGAACATGATTAAAGTGCGTGATAATTATATGGAACTGACGAAAAAGGGTGCTGTCAACGTTCATATGATTTTTGAAAAAAATAAAAAAAATATTACATATTATAATACCCCATACGGCAGCCTGCTGGTGGGAATTGATGCCTACCGTGTGGATGTGCAGGAGAAAGAGGAAGAGATTACGGTTGAGGTGGAATATGCGCTGGAGATAAACAATGAGCATCTGGCGGACTGCCATATCCGGATTCTGGCAAATCCGAAACAGGACCCGGCATTCAAACTTGTCAGATAAACAGACGTAAGTAATGAATATGCACGAAAACAAACGAAAATGAACGAAAAAATTGTTAAATATTGTGAAAAAATGCTGAGTTGTGGTATAATGTAAAAAATGATAACAGAGGGGGAAATCATTATGAATACGGAACACAGGCAGCAGAAAATTTCTTTCTGGCATTCTATGAAAACGCAGTTTATTGCGGTAGTGATTCTTGTGGCGGCAGTGATTGTAATATTGTATACACTCATGATTATGCCTGGGGTAAAAAGCAATATCCGCAGTATCTATTCCGACTATCTGCTGGATCTTTCCATTTCGTATGGAAGGGAGATGGAAAGTGCCATGCAGGTAAATATTGATCTTTTAGATAATCCGGAAGCTGCACAGGACATTTTACAGCAGCTAGATATCGCAGGAGCCAAGACAGCTTATGCCTATCTGGTCGGATTTGACGGAACGATGCTGTATCATCCTACCGCTGAGAAAATCGGGCAGCCGGTAGAAAACGATGCTGTCAAAAAGATGCTCAAAGAGATACAGGGGGGAAGTATCCCAAAACCGGAGACTGTGCAGTATGTATTTCAGGGGGAGAAAAAATTTGCCGCATGTTATACCAGCAAAAAACAGTTTATCCTTGTAGTCACGGCGGATGATGCAGATCTTCTTGCACCGGCATTAATGCTGGAGCAAAGGGGAATCCTGATTTCAGGTGTGCTGCTGTTGCTCGGGGCTTTGGCAGCGTTTGTTTTTGCAACACGGATTACACGTCCGTTATCAAAGATTACAGATTCCGTGAACCGGATTGCACAGCTGGATCTGCGAAACGATCAGGTACTGGAACAATGTGCCGCACATCGTGGGGAAGTCGGAAGCATTGCAAATGCCGTGCTTCGGATGAAAGAGGCTCTGACGGAAATTGTACAGAAGATACGGCAGCAGAGTGGACAGTTGTTTGATGCGTCGGAAACGTTAAACAATAACGCGGTAAAGACAGCAGGAAACGTAAATAATGTGGAGACCGCAGTAAATGAGATCGCAACCAGTGCAACCAGTCAGGCACAGGAGACACAGGGGGCAACCGAGTCCATTATTTCCATGGGTACGATGATTGAGGATTCTACAAGCCAGGTAAAATCCATGAACGAGACGGCAGATGTGATGAATGAGTCCGGACAGATAGCCAAAAAGGCACTGGAAGAACTGGGAGAAATCAATGAGAGGGCAACCGAGTCCATCAATGTGATTTATGAACAGACCAATACAACGAATGATTCTGCCTTGAAGATCAAGGATGCAACATCGCTGATTGCTTCCATTGCAGATGAAACCAATCTGCTGTCACTCAATGCTTCCATTGAGGCTGCCAGGGCAGGAGAGGCAGGAAAAGGTTTTGCGGTGGTGGCAGCACAGATCCAGAAGCTGGCAGAACAGTCCAACGAATCTGCCAAGCGGATTGAGGATATTATCCGTGAACTGCTGAAAGATTCCGAAACTGCAGTACATACGATGGAAGATGTGAAGAAAATCATGCAGGAGCAGAACGAAAAAGTGAAAAAGACGGCAGAAGTTTTTGAACAAATGCATGAAGGTGTCAATTTGTCCATCCATGGAATGGTATCCATAGAAGAACAGACACAAAAGATTGAGGATGCAAGAAATAAGATCGTAGATACGGTACAGAGTCTGTCGGCAATCGCAGAGGAAAATGCGGCAAGCACACAGGAGACCTCAGCTTCCATGATGGAAATTGGTTCGGTTATCAATGATATCAGTCAGAATGCAGAGAACCTTAAAAATATTGCAGAGGTTCTGGAAAGAAATATGCAGCTGTTTCAGATGGAAGAATCATGATTTGTGGAACAACGGTATAGAATCTGCATGAAAAGAAAAGGCTTATCTTCCCGGTGGGGAAGATAAGCCTTTTCCTGTTTTTTCCTGTAAACACATTATTTCTTTTTGCTGCTGGAACCGGATTTGGATTCTTTCAACTTGGCATTGGCTTCATTGTACTTTTCCTGAAGCTTTGCACGGAATCCTTTTTTCTTTTTGACCGGTTTTTCCAGCGGTCCACGGAGTCCGCGTACGCCTGTGATATAAAGACCACTGACGGTTGCCTTGACTTCTTTCTTGACCGGAATCTCATCGTAGATCTGCTCGTCTGCGATCAGTGTCATGACTCTTGGTCCGACTTTGGCTTTTACGATTGGAAGTTTGGCGCGCTGCATGAGTTTGTTTGCCTGTTCCATTACCTGTGAAGGAAGGCCGGCATCTTTCATTTTCATTCGTTTTTTGTCGATGATCAGCATCGTCACTGTCTGCGCAGCGGCTTTCATCTGCTCATCCTGTTCTTCTTTTTTCTTCTGTGCTTTCTTTCCGAGAAAGTACAGGACAATCATAGCGGCTACCAGAATAATGGCAATCACTAATAATACGATTCCTATTGGTTTCATCGTGGATTTCCTCCTCTATATACTAAAATTTATTGTAGCAAAGATTTCTGTAAAAATCAACGTTTACTGTTTGTATTTTCTATGGATTTATGGTATGTTTAATTAGTTGTAAAAGGAAAGAAAGAAGGATTTGGGACATTATGAAGAAAAGAGTGGTTATACTTTTTTTGTGCATGACGATGGTATTATCCATGGGGGCATGTGGTACAGACAGTGATAAAAAAGCAAGTACCCAGCAGGGAACACAGGAGACGGCAAGTGAAGTGTTTGACGGACCGCACAGCGCACAGATGAAGCTGGATCTGTCAAAACTTGTGACGAAACTTGCAGATTATAAAGGGATTGATGTTACAATCTCCGGAAATTATGATGTGACAGATGATCAGGTGGAGCAGAATCTGATGTCACTGCTTTCATATTACGGAATCACCGGAGTTGAGGTAAAAGACCGTGATACGGTTCAAAAGAATGATTATGTCAAGGTGGATTATACCGGATATCTCGACGGGGATGCATTTGATGGCGGTTCTGCGACAGACACAATGATTGATGTGGCGAACAACTGTGATGCCACACAGAAGACAAATTATATTGATGGATTCAGTGATGGGCTTGTCGGCGCAAAAGTCGGGGAAGAAGTAAGTTCGGATGTGACATTCCCGGAGAATTACCAGTCTTCGGATCTGGCGGGAAAGAAAACAACGTTTAAATTCAAAATCAAGGGAATTTATAAGCCGGTTACCATGGACACGCTGACCGATGACATGGTAGCAGATGCATTTACCGAGCAGAAGATCACCACGAAAAAGGATCTGGTTGCATATGTACGGCAGGTACTCGAAAAGCAGGCCGCAAATTCCAAGTCTCAGGCAAGTATCAGCGCAGTTGAAGATGATCTGCTGGATAAATGTAAAGTGACAATTCCGGATGAGTATCTGGATGCGCGTTTGCAGGAATATCAGCATGAATTTGAAGCAGACAACTGCAATGATACACAGACTCTGGAACAGTATGCAAAGAATAACAATACCACCGTGGATGATATGAAAAAACAGTGGAAAGAACTGATGATCAAGCAGATCAAAATTGAATTTATCTTTGGACGGATTGCGGAAAAAGAAAATATTACAATCAGTGATGATGATTTTAAGTCATTTGTAGATTATCTGGTAAGTTCAGGCAACAGCCAGATGGCAGATGAAAATGCGGTATATAAATATTATGGTGGTGGAAATAAAGAGGATGGAAAGAAAACACTTCGTCAGCTGTATGTGGTCAATCAGGCGATTTCGTATGTTGTGGAGAAAGCCAATATTACCGTAGAACCGGATACACAGACGACAGAGTCATCGGAAAACTAAAGGGTTCAATAAAAACAACTAAGGGATAGATTAGATTTTTAACGGAGGGACAGTATGGAATTAGTAAAT